>Ga0137308_101184_pt1 | contig 28645 bp, 29 predicted proteins | sample Inofrocosms_June_FD_97181 | JGI IMG/M metagenome (GOLD analysis project Ga0137308, IMG submission 97181) | Mouse cecal microbial communities from Vienna, Austria - N-Acetylneuraminic and N-Acetylglucosamine D2O microcosms_June | ecosystem: Host-associated > Mammals > Digestive system > Large...
ATGGCTGCTATAGAGAGCATATTACCGCGGCTTAAACATAAAGCGCCGGGTATCCGCATTGGAATACCCGGTGCTTTATGTCTAATTACTGATTTTGCTACCGGGTTCCTTTAGCGGCAAAATGCCCTCCAGATCTCTCAAGTCCCAAGAGCCGCCGCAGGTCAGATCACCGGTTTTTCGCCGGGAAAATCGCAAATTCTCCCCCGCTGTCATCTCCAGATGTGGACCACCCCCGCGTCCTGCATCTGCTTGACCAGCAGGAGGAGCACCGGGAGGAGGATCATACCCCCCACGCCGAAGAAGTGGAACCCCAGATACATAGCCAGAAGGGCGGTGATAGGGGGCAGGCCCACCTGTCCGGCCAGGAGGCGGGGCTCCAGGAGGGAGCGGACCAGAAGCCCCGTGCCGTAGAGGGCCAGCAGGCCCAGTCCCCGGCCCGTGTCCCCCAGGAGGAAGCACCCCGCCGCCCAGGGGATCAGCACTGTCCCCGTGCCCAGGACCGGGAGGGCGTCCACCAGAGCGGTGAAGACCGCCGCCAGCAGGGCGTAGTCCACCCCCATCCAGAGGAACCCCGCCAGGAGGATGGCGGCTGTGGTCAGCAGGAGAAGGGCCTCGGAGCGCAGCCATTTGAACATGGTGGAGCGGAAGCACACCGCCGCGGCCCGGCACCGGCCCTGCCAGCGCTCCGGCAGCTGCCGCTTGAGGAAGGCCAGGATGGCCGGGTAGCTCAAACTAGTGAAATACATGGCCAGCACGGTGGTCACCAGGAAGAGCCCCGCGCCCGGCAGAGCCGTGAGGAGCGAGGACGCCGCCCCCATGAGCCATGCCCCCGCCTCCCCGGCCAGGGAGGGCCCCGCCTCCATCAGCCGCTCCGCCACAGCGTCCATGGCGGTGCGCAGGAAGGCGGGCGACGCGGCGTACCAGTCCCCCAGCCGGTCCAGAAAGCCGTTCCAGACCGCCGGGAACGCCGCCACCGCCTCCGGCAGGCGCTCTGACCACTGCCCCAGCTCCAGCGCCAGGGGCACCAGCACCGCCGCCGCGCCGCCGCCGAAGACCAGCAGCGCCGCCGTGGTCACCAGGGCCGCGGCAAAGGACCGGCGCACCCGCAGCAGCCGCCGCACCCGCCCCACCGCAGGCTCCACCATGGCGCTGAGCCCCAGGGCCAGCAGGAACGGCAGCAGGGGGACCATCAGCCACCGGAGGAACAAAAAGCTCCCTGCCAGCCACAGCAGGACCGCCGCAGTCCTCTGTAATGTAACGCTCAACTGTGACATATCGATAAACTGCACCTCTTCTCCCCAAAAACGTGGGGAAATTTTGTAGAAAATTGTAGTGGAGAACTGGTTGTAACATGGACGGGGATGTGATAAACTAAGACTGCAAAAAACGACATTTGACCGCAAAGGAGATACAGACATGCCGAGTAAAACAAAATTCTACATCGTGGCCGCAGAGGCCCTGCCCGAGATCTTCATCAAAGTCGCCGAGGCCAAACGGATGATGCAGACCGGCGAAGCGGACACCGTGGGTGCCGCCACCCGTATGGTGGGCATCAGCCGCAGCGCGTTCTACAAGTACAAGGACGCTGTGCAGCCCTTCAACAACATGAAGGCCGGGCGCATCATCACCTTCTACACCATGCTCAAGGACAACCCCGGCGTGCTCAGCAGTGTACTGAGTATCTTTGCCGGGAGCGGCGCGAATATTCTCACCATCAACCAGTCCATCCCCACCAACGGCTGTGCCGCCGTGACCATCTCGGCGGAGACCAGCGACATGGACCAGACCCTGGAGGACCTCATGAACCTGGTCTCGGCAGTGGACGGGGTCATCAAGATGGAGATCCTCGCCGGCTGAGGTCCTGCCGGACGGGCGGATCCACTCTATCCGGCGGAGACAGACCGGGTCTGCCGCCCGGTGACATGGCCGGGATCTCCGGCGGGAGGCCGTATCAGAAAGGAGACCTCATGCCCAACATCACGACCCGGCAGTACCGCATCCTGTCGGACCATATGGATATCTACCGGTTCATGGTGGAACTCTACGAGCGGGACTGGCGCAATGGCGTACCGGCCCCGTTCCTGGAGTACGCCCTCTCCTGCACCTGGATGGACAAGAGCCGGACGTACCAGAACCGCATCTGGCTGGACGGGGATCAGATCGTGGGCTTCTGCTTCACGGAGGCCCCGGTGACAGACGTCTATTTCAGCCTCCGCCCCGGGTACGAGTTTTTGGCCCCGGAGATGGCCGCCTATGCCACCGGGCATATGCCCGGTGACTTCGGCACACGCCAGCTGGTCCTCTTCCAGGGACAGCGGGCCCTCATCGAGGCCGCTCAGAGGGCGGGATACGAAAAGACGGGGGAGCGCGTAGACATGATCTACGACTTCTCCCGGCCCCTGGACTACCCCCTCCCGGAGGGCTTCCGGCTGGTCCCGCCGGGGGCGTTCGACCCGGAGAAGATCAGCCTCTGCTGCTGGAAGGGCTTCGGCCACGAGGCGGAGGAGGGCCCCTGGAACGGGGATTCGCGTTCCACCCTCCAGTGCTGCGCGGCCCCCCACGCCACGATGGAGCATATCGCCGTCATCGAGGACCAGCGGGGGGAGTACGCCTGCTTTGCCGGGATGTGGTGGGTGCCGGAGAACGGCCTGGCCTACATGGAGCCCCTGTGCACCGTCCCGGAGCACCGGAGGAAGGGCCTGGCCCGGGCGACAATCTCGGCGCTGTACCACCGGATGAAGCCCCTGGGAGCCACCCATATGACCGGGGGAGCCAACGGGTTTTACAAAAAGATCGGCTATGAACCGGCAGTGACCTGGACCTTCTGGAAAAGGGGCACGCCGGAGGGAGCCAAGTAAAGGAGAAGCGCATGGCAAATTTTGCGATCATGGGGTTCGGCACCGTGGGAGGCGGCGTGGCGGAGGTTCTGCGCATGAACCGGGAGGCCATCGAGAAGCGCCTGGGGGAGCCCCTTTGTTTGAAGTATATTCTAGACGTGCGGGATCTATCCGCCTCACCTTATGCGGACAAGGTGGTGGGGGACTTTTCGGTCCTGGAGAATGACCCGGACCTGGACGTGGTTGTCGAGTCCATCGGCGGCGCGAAGGTGGCTCTGGACTTCACCCGCCGGGCCCTCCTGGCGGGAAAGCATGTGGTCACCAGCAACAAGGAGCTGGTGGCCACCCATGGCCGGGAACTGCTGGCCATCGCCAGGGAGAAGAACGTCAACTACCTCTTCGAGGCCAGTGTGGGCGGGGGCATTCCCCTCCTGCGGCCCATCTTCCAGTGTCTGGCGGGCAACGAGATCGAGGAGGTCAGCGGCATCCTCAACGGCACCACCAACTTCATCCTCACCCGCATGTTCCAGGAGGGCGTGACCTTCGACGCCGCCCTCCGGGAGGCCCAGGAGCGGGGCTACGCCGAGCAGGACCCCACCGCCGACGTGGAGGGCCTGGACGCGGGGCGGAAGATCTGCATCCTGGCGGACCTGGCCTGGGGCCGGGAGGTGCGCCCCGGGGACATCGAGATCCAGGGCATCCGCTCCATCACCCCCGGGGACGTGGAGGCCGCTGGAAAGGACGGACAGGTCATCAAGCTGGTGGGCCGGGCGGTGCGCAATGCCGGCGGCTCTGTCTCCGCCTGCGTGCGGCCCCACCTGCTGAGCGCGGAGCACCCCCTGGCGGCGGCGAACGGCGTCTTCAACGCCGTGATGGTCCGGGGCAACGCCGTGGGGGACGTGATATTCTACGGCCGGGGCGCCGGGGACCTGCCCACCGCCTCCGCGGTGATGGGGGACATCCTGGACGCCCTGGACCACCGCGCCAAGCGCCGGGACCTGGGCTGGAGCGAGGGTGCGGACATCCGTCCCTTCCCCCACCGGCTCAAGGCCGGGACCGCACTGCCCGTCCTCCTTTAACCAAAGGGACCTGACCGCACTATAATAGAGTGTGGCAGATCAATTCCAGAGAAGGGAAGTTACCCACATGAAACTCATTGTTCAGAAATTCGGCGGCACGTCCGTCCGGGACGCGGAGCGTATCCGGAACGTGGCGGGCATCATCGCCGATACTTATAAGGCCGGGAACCGGGTGCTGGCGGTCCTCTCCGCCCAGGGGGACACCACCGATGATCTCATCGAGAAAGCTCGGGAGATCAATCCCCGTGCCTCCAAGCGGGAGATGGATATGCTCCTGAGCACCGGGGAGCAGATCTCCATCGCCCTGTGCGCCATGGCCCTGGAGGCCATGGGACTGCCGGTGGTGAGCCTTGCCGCCTGGCAGGCGGGCATCCATACCACCAGCGCCCACTCCGACGCACGCATTAAGAGCATCGACGCCGAGCGCATCCGCCGGGAGCTGGACCAGAACAAGATCGTCCTGGTGGCCGGGTTCCAGGGGGTCAGCCGCTTCGGGGATGTGACCACTTTGGGCCGGGGCGGGTCCGACACCAGCGCCGTGGCTCTGGCCGCCGCCTTCCGGGCGGATCTGTGCCAGATCTATACCGATGTGGATGGGGTCTACACCACGGACCCCCGCATCGTCCCTGGGGCCAAGAAGCTGTTGGAGATCACCTATGACGAGATGCTGGAGCTGGCCAGCCAGGGAGCCCAGGTGCTCCACAACCGCAGTGTGGAGCTGGCGAAAAAGTACCATGTCAATATGGAGGTGGTCTCCAGTTTGGAGCGCAAACCGGGTACAAAAGTCAAGGAGGTAGTCAAGATGGAGAAGACAAGCATCGCCGGTGTGGCGAAGGATACCAGTATGGCCCGCATCGCGGTGGTCCAGCTGGAGCACAGCCCCGGGGTGGCCTTCCGGATGTTCTCCCTGCTCAGTCAGGCCAGCATCAACGTGGACGCCATCATCCAGTCCATCGGCCGGGAGGACGGCAAGGACATCAGCTTCACCCTCCCCAAGACCGATGTGGAGGAGGCTGTACGGCTTCTGGAGGAGCAGAAGGACGCCCTGGGCTTTGAACAGCTCATCGTGGACGAGAAGATCGCCAAGGTCTCCATCGTGGGCGCGGGGATGATGAGCACTCCCGGCGTGGCCACCAAGATGTTCGAGGCCCTCTACGACGCCAACATCAATATCCAGATGATCAACACCAGCGAGATCCGGGTCTCCGTCTTCATCGACGAGGAGGACGTGAACGCCGCCATGCGGGCGGTCCACGACAAATTTTTCGGCGACCAGCTGTAGGAACTGCACAAAAAGAGCCTGTTTCACATCCCCCGCTCTTGTGGAAGAGCGAGGGATGTGTTATGATATAGACGAACCCTTCCCTACGGACAAAATTTGGAGGTGCGCTATGACAGGAACTCTCGCCACTCGAAAGCCGCTGACGGGCTATCATCTGAAGCTCATCGCCCTTATCACCATGTTCATCGACCACATTACGGTGGTGTTGGTCCCGTCAGGGACCGTGTACTTGGTCCTGCGGGGCATCGGACGCATATCTTTCCCCATTTACGTGTTCCTCATCGCGGAGGGGTGCCGGTACACCAGTGACCGCTTCAAGTACGCCATGCGGCTGGGGGCGTTCGCCCTCATCAGTGAGATTCCCTATGACTTGGCGCTGTATCCGGCGGTCTTGGAGCAGACTGGGTGGGGCTGGAACTTTACGTGGCGCACGAACGTGTTTTATACGTTGTTTTTCGCCGTAGCCATCATCCATATCTATGAGACCCTGCGCCGCCAGTCCAGGGGGCGGCAGTTGCTGGGCATCGGCTGTGAGGCGGCTTTTTTTGCCATCGTCATCCTGGTGGCACTCTATGTGGAAAGTCCTCTCAGCATAAGAGTTATGATGGTTGTCAGCACCGTGTATGTACTAGCGGTCCTGCTGCTGTGCCGCTGGATGGAGAAGCACCCCGGCAAACCGGCCAAGCCGGGCTGGCTGGCCAATGTGCTGGCGGTCGCGGCGCTGATCGTCCCGGTCCTGATGGCGCAGGAGCTTGGGAGCAGCTATGGTATATTCGGCATTCTGGTGATCTTCCTGGTCTACCTCGCCAAGGATCGGAAATGGCAGTGCATCTTCCTTTCGCTGTGGATGCTCCACGAGTACGTCTGGTCCACCGTGGCCGCAGCGCTCCAGGGGGGAGCGGTCAATATGGTCTCGGCAATCTCGTGGCCCGGCTTTGCCCTGCTGTCGGCGGCCCTGATCTACTTCGCCTACAACGGCCAACGGGGCAAAAAAGCGAAATGGGGCTTCTATGCCGCCTATCCTGCCCACCTCGCTATCTTAGCGGCGATCCGGGCCCTGCTGAAAGTCTGACCAAAAAGTGCCTGGGGACCTCCTCCCAGGCGCTTTTCCCGTCCGCCGAACCCCGGACACCCCGCCCCGCGGCACGGATTTCCTGATTTTCTTGATTCTTCATATTGAAAACCCTGGACAGCTGTTGTATAATCGGAGTAACATAGGAGAGGAGGCGGGCCATGCCGCGCCTGGAGCTGGAAATCACCGAGGCGCTCGACGGGCGGACGGTCCGCTCCCTTTTGCGTGGGGAGCTGGGCCTCTCTGCGGGATGTGTTGGACGTCTGAAGCGGGCGGAGGGAGGCATCACCGTGGGCGGCGTCCGCGTTTTCACCAACGCTGTCCTCCAAACCGGGGACACCCTCACCGTAGACCTGGACGCGGCGGAGCGGCCCACGGCGGTGGAGCCCGTGCCCATGGAGCTGGACATCGCCTTTGAGGACGAGCACCTTCTGATCTTGAACAAGGCCGCGCCCTTGGCGGTAATCCCCTCCTCCTTCTCCCCGGGGGAGCCCACCCTGGCGGGCGGCTTGGCCCACTACCTGGGCCCCGGCTTCTCCTTCCACCCGGTCAACCGTCTGGACCGGGGGACTACAGGCCTCATGGCCGTGGCCAAGACCGGATGCGTCCACGAGTGGCTGCAACGGCAGCTCCACTCCGGGGACTTCTTCCGGCAGTACCTCGCCGTCTGTACCGGGACGCCGGTCCCCTGGGAGGGGACCATCGAATTGCCCATCGGCCGCGCCCCCGGCTCTGTCATCGCCCGCCAAGTGGACAGCGGCGGACAGAGCGCCCTCACAGAGTACCGGGTGCTAGAGGCAGGGGGCGGCTTCTCCCTGGTAGAGCTCACGCCCCATACCGGCCGCACCCACCAGCTGCGGGTCCACATGGCCGCCCTCGGCTGTCCCTTGGCCGGGGACTGGCTCTACGGCACAGAGGAAGCGGACCTCATCCCCCGCCCTGCCCTCCACGCCGCCCGGCTGGAGCTTCGCCACCCAGTCACTGGAGAACGATTGTCCCTGGAGGCGTCCCTGCCCCAGGATATGAAAAAGATTTTGGAGCGTTTTATATGTCCGAGCTGATTTTTTTGGACCTGGAGTGGAACACCACCTTCTACCGCAACCGGAAGGGCGAGCGCCTTCCCTTCCACGAGCTCATCGAGGTTGCCGCCATCAAGGTGGAGGCGGGCACCGGCGCCATGCTGGACTCCTTCCACAGCTACGTCCACCCCAAGGCGAGCCGTAAAATTGACAGCCGCACCTACCGCCTGCTCCCCTACGCCAAGGCGGAGCTCCAGGCCCTCCTGGGCGGCGCCCCCGGGTTCCTGGACCTGGGACCCGCTTTCCTCCGCTGGTGCGGCAGAGCGCCGGTGTTCGTGGAGTGGGGGAGCAACGACGTGGAGGTGCTGCTGCAAAACTTCCGGTTCCACCGCCTCTCCTTTGACGCGGACTGGACGTGCGAGTATTTTGATCTGCAGTACATCTACCAGAAGCTGTGCAGCGGCGACTTCAGCTGTCAGCCCTCCCTGGAGAAGGCCGTGACCGAGCTGGAGATGCCCACGGACCTGGACTTCCACAGCGCCTGGAACGATACATATTACACCGTCATGCTCTACCAGATCTTCCTGGACCGCTTCGAGGACTTCGCCCTCTTCCACCGTCCGGCCAAGCAGAAGGGCCCCGCCCCCATCTGGGAGCTGGACCTGGGAGACTTCGACACCCGCTGGGCCTGCAAGAACCGCCGGGAGGTAGCCCAGCCCCTCTGTCCTCTCTGCGGTCAGCCCCTCACCGCCGGCCGCTGGGTCCGCACCACCCCTACCGAGCAGGTCCTCCGGTGCCGCTGCAAGGAGCACCGCCGCCTCTATATGGCCGTCACCGCCCAGCGCTCCGGCGCACAGTGGTCCGGCAAGGCCGCCATCTACAAGGACGCCGGGCCCATCGCCAGCCGCTACCGGGAGAGCTGCCGCAAGCTCCAGGAGAAGGACCCCCAGCGGGCCCCGGCGTAATGCGTACATACTGACAAAGAAGGGGATCAAAAAAACTTTTTGTCCGCAAGGCTTCTGCGTTGCTCATGGGGTCCGCCCAGGAGCGAAACGGAGTTTCGCGGACAAAAAGTTTTTCTTTTTTCGCTTCCTTTTTTCTTTGTACACAAAGAAAAAAGGAAGATTTAATTCTTCGTCCCCACACAGCGATGGATCGGCAGGCCCTGAGCAAAAAATTTCGCCTCATAGTCCGTCATGACGCCCCGGGGGCCGTTCTCGTGGAGGTTCCGCGTGACCTCGCTGAGGGCGTACCCGGCCCGGGGGAACTCCAGGAGGGAGAACTCGAACAGGGGCCGGTTGTCGGTCTTGAAATGGATCTCCCCGCCGGTGCGCAGGACCTGCCGGTAGATGTTCAGAAAATCCCGGTGGGTCAGGCGGCGCTTGGCGTGGCGGTTGGAGGGCCACGGGTCGCAGAAGTTGATATAGACCCGGTCCACCTCGTCCGGGGCGAAGTAGTCGGGGAGCAGGGCGGCGTCGCCCACCACGAAGAACACATTCTTCAGCCCCAGGTCCATGGCCCGCTCCATGGCCACCACCAGGGCGTCCGGCACCTTCTCGATGGCGATGAAGAGGACGTCCGGGTGTTCGGCGGCGGTCCCGGCGGTGAAGCGGCCCTTGCCGCACCCCAGCTCCACATGGACCTCCCGGGCACCAGGCATCAGCGCCTCCCGCCAGCGGCCTTTGAGGGCGAAACCGTCCCGGACATGGCAGGGGGCACAGCGGTCCATCCGGGGGATCAAATTTTTCTTTTTTCGCATCCGCATCTTTTTTCTACCTCCGGCGCGGTTTTTGTCCGATTGTACCACGTTTTCTCACAAAAAGCAAGAGGTGAAAGGTCCCCCCCTCCAGAAGGCCGGACGCAGGCCCCTTTACGTCGCCCAAAAAGTGTGCTATCATAGAGGAGAAGTCAAATATAGAGGGGATGGGCTCACTATGGCAAACCAGATCATCACTATTGGGCGCCAGTGCGGAAGCGGAGGCCATACCATCGGCATTCTGCTGGCCCGCCAGTTAGGGCTCCCTTTTTATGACAAGCAGATCGTGGAGGAGGAGGCCGTGCGGACGAAGCTGTCCGCAGAGTTCATCCGCTCCCACCGGACCTACTTCGGCGGCGGGCAGGCCGTGGGCTACGGCACCCGTTTCAACAGCCCGGAGCGCATGGGCAGTCAATTCATCGACCAGCTCCAGCAGATCCAGGCCGAGGTCCTCCTGGAGGCCGCCTGGCAGGAGCCCTGCGTCATCGTGGGCCGCTGTGCGGACTACGTGCTGGCGGACCAGTTTGCCATTTTGAAGGTCTTTATCCACTCCGAACTGCCCTACAAGATCGACCGCTCTGCCCGGGAGCACGGTCTGGCCCGGGATCAGGCCCCCGCCGTCCTGGCCCAGCGGGACCGCGCCCGGGCCCGCCTCTATACCTTCTTCACCGAACAGCGCTGGGGCGACGCCGCCAACTATGACCTCTGCCTGGACAGCGGCCGCCTGGGGATCGATACCTGCGTGGAGCTCATCAAGGATACCTATGGGAGGCTGAACGGGTGAGGGGCCCACAGGGGTTGTTGACAACCGGGCACCGCAGTGGTATAGTTTACTGGCCGCTATGAGGCAAATCCGCCATGTGAACGAGGGGGCAATCATGAAACATCCGGCGTACATCCTGGGCAGCATTGAAGCGCTGGCCGGGGTCCTTCTTTTAAGCGTCACAGCAATCATCAAGGAGGTAATGCCCATCCTGGGCAGGATCGCCTTTCAGTCTGCCGCCGCAGGGAGTTATTCCCCTGAGAACTATGCTGCTGCCTTTCCCCTTCCGATCGTCCTCTCCGTCTTGCTGATCGCTGCGGGAGCCGTTCAAATCGTCTATGCAGTCTTAAAGAAGGAAACGTAAATTTCCAAAACTGCCCCCGGGACCATCCACCGTCCCGGGGGCGTTCTTTTCATCGGATGACCTTGCGGATGTCCTCGATGCGGCCCAGCACCAGCAGGTGCTCCTCCGCCCGGAAGACGTAGTTCGGGCCCAGGTTGGGCCGGATGGTCTCCCCCTTCACGGCGGCGATGACCGTCAGGTCGTACTTGGCCCGGAAGTTGAGATCCTTGAGGCTCTTTCCCAGCCAGCGCTCCAGGGGCTCCAGCTCGTAGATGGAGTAGTCGGCGGAGAGGCGGATGCAGTCGAAGATGCTGTCCGAGCTCTCGCTGACCGCGATGCTGGTGGCCACCTCCAGCTCCGGGTAGATGATCTCGTCCGCGCCGTTGCGGAGCAGGAACTTGGCCTGGATGTCGTCCTCCGCCTTGCTGAAGACCTTCTTTGCCCCCAGCTCCTTGAGGAGGCTCGTCACCTCCAGGCTGGCCAGCACGTCGTCCCCCAGGCAGACGAAGCAGGCGTCGAAGCTCCCCACGTCGAAGGAGCGGAGCACGTCCTCGTTGGTGCAGTCGCCGATCTTGGCGCTCACCGCCAGGGGAAGCATATCCTCCAGGACCTCCCCCCGGCGGTCCACGATCATCACCTCGCACTTCTGCTCCGCCAGCGCCCGGCAGAGATGGTGCCCAAAGGTGCCCATGCCGATGATCAAAAACGATTTCATATGGTCCTCCTGTGTTTGGCATACCTTCTTTTTTCTTTTGTGAACAAAAGAAAAAAGAAGCAAAAAAGAAAAACTTTTTGGCGCGCGCTCTGCGCGCTTTAATACTTTAAGACGAAATAGATCACATACAGCCAGCTGAGCAGGCCATGGAAGATCGCCCAGCCTACAGAGTGCCAGGTCGTATAGCTGATGACCATTGCCAGCGCGCTGCCAAAGGTGATGCCGGATTTTACTGTCTTATTGACAACTTTTTTCTTTTCTTCCACTGCTAATCCTCCAGATAATTTAACCGATGGTGATATCCTCCCTGGGGAGGGTCACCGGGGGCAGGGCCCGCTTCTCCAGCAGGGCCACGGCAAAGGAGATGCTCCCCACGCGGCCGCAGTACATGAGGAAGATGATCACCGCCTGGCTGACCGGCAGGAGACTGCGGGTGATGCCCGTGGTCATGCCCGCGGTGCCGATGGCGGAGAAGGTCTCGAAGAGCACGTCCGTCAGCGGCAGGGTCTGCACCAGGCAGATCACCACCGCCCCCGTCAGAGCCAGGAGCAGGTTCGTAAAGAGCACCGCCGTGGCCCGCTTCAGCGCGTCGTCCCCGATGCTCCGGCCAAAGGCGTTGGCGCTCTGCTCCCGCCGGACGCCGGAGAAGGTGTGGAGCAATATCACGAAAATGGTGGTGGTCTTGATGCCGCCCGCCGTGGACCCGGGGTTGCCGCCGATGAACATGAAGATGATGGTCAGAAGCAGGCTCCCGGCGCTCAGGGAGGCGGTGTCCGTGGAGTTGAAGCCCGCCGTGCGGGGGGTCACCGCGTCGAAGAGGGCGGCTAAAATTTGATCCCCCAGGGGCAGGCCCGCCCCCAGGTTGTTCCGCTCCAGCAGGAGGAACAGCCCTGTGCCCCCTGCTGCCAGCAGGAGGCTCATCACCAGCACCACCTTGGTCTGGAGGCGGTAGCGCCGCCAGTGGAGGCCCTTGCGCACCAGGTCCTCCCACACAAGGAAGCCCAGGCCGCCCACCAGGATCAGCCCGCAGACCGTCAGCACCACCAGGGGGTCGGCGGCGTAGGCAGTGAAGGAGCAGAATTCGCCGTAGTGGGCCCCCATGAGGTCGAACCCCGCGTTGCAGAAGGCGGAGATGCTGTGCCAGATGCCGTAATAGATGCCCCGGACGGGGCCGAAGTCCCCCGCGAACCGGATCGACAGCAGCGCTGCCCCCAGGCCCTCCACCAGGAGGGTCCCCATGAGGATGCTGCGCACAAAGGGCAGAAGTCCCCCCAGCCGGTCGTAGCTGACGCTGCTGACCATCACCTCCCGCTCCCGGAGGCCCAGCCTCCGCCGCAGGAGGAGCATGAAGAGCGTAGCGATGGTCATGAACCCCAGGCCGCCCACCTGGATGAGGCAGATGATGACGGTCTGTCCGAAGAGGGTCCAGTACGTCCCGGTGTCCCGCATGACGAGGCCCGTCACGCAGGAGGCGGAGGTGGCGGTGAAGAGGGCGTCGGAGAAGGACGCGCCTCCCCCGTCCCGGGTGGCCCAGGGGAGCATGAGGAGCGCAGTCCCGGTCAGGATGATGATGAAGAAGCCCAGCGCGATGATCTGTACGCTGGAGAGCTTCGCTTTTTTCCCTCGTCTCATAGCAGAGTGTCCTGTCTTATTCTTGTTCCGCACCCTGGGCCGCGGGAGGCGGCAGGGGCGCGTCCGTGCGGGGCTGGTGGAAGTAGGAGTAGCCGTAGAGCGTGTTGGCCTCGGGGAGCTCGCCGTAATAGCAGGCCATCAGCTCCGAGACCGTCACTAGCTGGTAGCCCTGCTCCTGGAGCCAGGGGACCAACACGGCTGTGGCCTCGGCGGTGCTCTCGTAGAGGCTGTGCATGAGCACCACCTGCCCGTCCAGATCCCCCAGGCTCTGGACATAGTCGACGATGGTCTGGGCATCCCGGCTCTTCCAGTCCAGGGTGTCCACGCTCCAGGTGACCATGGCCCGTTCCGAGGCGTACTTGACGGTTTTATTCACCGCGCCGTAGGGGGGCCGGACCATGGTGGGAGCGAAGCCCACAGCGTCAATAAACGCCTGGTCCGCCGCGTCCAGGTCCGCGAGGAGGGCGGACTTCTTCAGCTTGCTGAGGTCTCTGTGGGCGTTGGAGTGGCTCGCGATCTCGCATCCCAGCGCCTGCTCCCGCACCAGCACCTGGGGGTAACGGGCGACATTCCGCCCCACCTCGAAGAAGGTGGCCACGGCGTGGTGCTCTTCCAAGACGTCCAGGATGAGGTCTGAGCAGGTCTCGTGGGGCCCGTCGTCATAGGTCAGGGCCACCATGGGCTTTGCCGGGTCGATGGTCCGGACATAGGGCTCCTCCGGCTCCTCGATGGGCGGGGTGATGAGGGCCAGCTCCGGGGGCTGTCCGTCGGGGAACTGGGGGAGGGCCTCGCCGTCCCGGGGCTCTCCCTCCTCGTCAATGGGCGGGGTGATGAGGGCCAGCTCCGGGGGCTGGGCGGCAGTGGGGACGGCCTCCGCCGGGAGGGCGGCGGCCTTGCCCACACAGCTGGTGCAGGCGAAGAGGAGGGTCAGGGACAGTGCGAGATAGATCAGACGCTTCATGGCATGGACTTCCTTCGACAGTATTTGACATCCATTATCCACCCAACGGCCCGGAAATGCAAGAGGCAATCCGTAACAATTTCGTTACAGAACGGTACTGCTCTTCCGATCCGCTTTTGTACCGGAAAACGCTTATCAATTTTTTTGCCAAAAAAATGGCGGAACAGACGGTAAACACCCCGGATTACTGTCCGATAAACCGAAAACTGCTATGGCGATTTTCCAGTTCAAGAAGTCATTTCCGGTCAGAGCTGCCAAGACGGACAAGAACGAGACGTCCTTCCACGGCCTTGATTCTCCCGGGGAGATATGGTATACTGTCCAGGAGCATCCACCCCAGAGGAGAAAGGAGCACACTGTGCAAAAGAACGTACCATCCTACAGCGGGACCCTGCGCAATCACCAGATCGAGGTGCCCGCCTGCATCGCCCAATGTTCCGGCATCCGCATCTTCGGCCGGAGGATCAAGTCCCTGGTCTTTTCCACCGATGTGGCCATCATCAAGAACGTCAACGCCGACGCCATCATCGCCGTCTACCCCTTCACCCCCCAGCCCAGCATCGCCCAGGCCATCATCAACGTCTCCGACGTGCCGGTGTTCGTGGGAGTGGGCGGGGGCACCACCAACGGGCCCAGGAGCGTGCGCCTCGCCGCCTACGCCGAGCACCAGGGGGCTTTCGGCGTGGTGGTCAACGCACCCCTGGCCGACGAGACCATCCACCAGATCAAGGGGATCGTGGACATCCCGGTCATCGCCACCGTGGTCTCCGCCAAGATGGACGTGGCCCGGCGCATCACCTTCGGCGCGGACATCCTCAACGTCTCCGGCGCGGCAGAAACCCCCGCTATCGTCCGCAGCATCCGGGAGAAATTCCCGCTCATCCCCATCATCGCCACCGGCGGGCCCACGGAGGAGACCATCCTCGCCACCATCGAGGCCGGTGCCAACGCCATCACATACACCCCGCCCACCAACGGGGAGCTCTTCGCCGAGAGCATGAGAAAATACCGCGCCACCTATACGGACTAGTTGACGAACGCCCCCGGATTTGCTATGATAAAAGCTGACATTTCCCAGACAAGATTCGACGAAAGGAAGCGCCCTCTATGATCGACATCTTTGATATCATGGGGCCCATCATGGTAGGTCCCTCCAGCTCCCACACCGCCGGGGCGGTGCGCATCGGCCGCATGGCCCGGACCCTGCTGGGGGACGAGCCGGTGAAGGCGGCGGTGCATCTCCACGGCTCCTTCGCCGAGACCGGCGTGGGCCACGGCACCAACAAGGCCCTCATCGCCGGGCTCCTGGGTCTCGCCCCCGACGACCTGGACATCCCCAACAGCTTCGAGCTGGCCGCGGAGCGGGGCCTCGCGTTTACCATCGACGAGGCGGACCTGCGGGACGCCCACCCCAACAGCGTCCAGATGGAGCTGGTGGGCAGGGGGGACGGACGCCTCTCCATCCAGGCCTGCTCCACCGGCGGGGGCCGCATTCTGGTCAACCGGCTGGACGGCGTGGATGTCAGCTTCACCGGCGACTACCACACCCTCATCGTACAGAACATGGACAACAAGGGCAATCTGGCCGACGTGACCACCGCCCTCTCCCTGGCCCGGGTGAACGTGGCCAATATGAGCCTCAACCGCTCCAGCAAGGGCGGGAGCGTCATGATGATCATCGAGACCGACGACCCGGTGCCCGCCTACATGGTGGAGCTCATCGAGAAACAGCCGGGCATTTTGCAGGTCATCCACTACAGGAAGGAGAGCTGAGATGAATCTGGATTCGATGAAGGAGATCCTTGCCGCCGCCAAACGGGAGCGCAAGGAGTTCTGGGAGATCGTGCTGGAGACGGACATGGAGAACCGGGGCGTCTCCCGGACCGACTCCCTGAAGAAGATGAGCGAGGTCTGGCACGCCATGCGGGAGGCCTCCCAGCTCTACACCGGCGAGCGGCGCAGTCTCAGCGGCCTGGTGGGCGGTCAGGGCAAGCAGATGCGGGAATACGCCGCAGAAAAAGAGCCTATCGGCGGGGACTTTATCGCCCAAGTCATCGCCGAGGCCCTCTCCATGGGAGAGTCCAACGCCTGTATGCGCCGGATCGTGGCCGCTCCCACCGCCGGGGCCTGCGGGGTGATGCCGGCGGTGCTGATTCCCCTCTACTGGCAGGAGAACATCCCGGAGGAGAAGATGCTGGAGGCCATGTTCACCGCAAGCGGCATCGGCGCGGTAATCGCCTTCCGGGCCTGCATCTCCGGCGCGGCGGGCGGGTGTCAGGCGGAGATCGGCAGTGCGTCCGCTATGGCCGCCGGGGCTCTGGTCCACCTGAGAAAGGGCACGCCGGAGCAGATGTGCCACGCCGTGGCGATGGCTCTGAAGAACCTCATGGGCCTGGTGTGCGACCCGGTGGCGGGGCTGGTGGAGGTCCCCTGCGTCAAGCGCAATGTCATCGGCGCGGTGAACGCCATTGCCGCCGCTGACATGGCCCTGGCGGGCATTGAGAGCCGTATCCCTGTGGATGAGGTCATCGACGCCATGGGCGAGGTGGGCCGGAGGCTCCCGGTGGAGTTCCGGGAAACGGCCCTGGGCGGTCTGGCTGTTACGCCCACGGGGCGGGCGGTCAAGGAGCGCATGGCAAGCGGCGGGCGCAAGCGCCGGACCCTCACAATCAAGGACGCACGGTGGAAGCTGGAGAAGCCGGAGGAGACGGACGCTTGATACCCAGTCCCGTCAAAGGGGCGCGGAGCGCAAAATAAAAGTTTCGTCCACCTTTTCAAAGGTGGTGGAGTCCAGAGGCAAAGCCTCTGGTCGCGCCCCGCAGGGCACGAAATACCTCAAAAAGGCCGCGCCGGACGTCCTCCCCCAAAAATGAGTGCGGCGCGGCCTGAGCGTATTTGCCGCCGGAGCGGCAAACAGCGGCCGGGAGTTCCCGCCGGTTTTTGACCGGCATTTACCCTCTACATCCAGGAGCGGACAGCGCGGGCTGTCCGCTCTTTTGTATCTGCCAAAAATTTTTTCCTCCCCAATGGGATATTTCCCCCTCCTCCAGGGTTTTATAAGTGAAACGCGTTTCAAGGAGAGCTTGCCCTATGCTGACAGAGACGGAATTCACCGCCGCGGCGGAGCGGCATCTGGATATGGTCTACCGCATCGCCCTCAACAGCCTCCGGCATCCCGCAGACGCGGAGGACGCCGTGCAGAACACCATGCTCCGTCTCTGGCGGACGGGCACGGACTTCACCGGGGAGGAGCATCTGCGCCGGGGGCGGCGTTACCGTCACCCTGGAGGCTGTCACCGCCGGGCTGTACTTGGAGCCGGCTTACAATGGCTACAACTATGGCGTCATGCTCCAAGGACCCCTGGAGCTGCGGGCGGCGGAGGACGGGCGGCAGAAGTCCGTGGTAGCGAAGGGCATCTGGCGGCTGAAATTTGAACTGAAGCCGCTGGAAAAAGAGGCGGAGGCCATCGTCCTGCGCGATGTCACGCTTCCCGCCTTGTACTTGAATTTGCGGGAGGTCATTGATAACATTGATGATGAAGTCAAGCAGAAGCCCTGTGAAGTCCTGGCGAAGGAGCTGCGGTTGACCTCCACTGAGATGCACATCTATTTGATGGATGACGGCTTCACGCTCCCCACTGGCGAGGCCCGCCTGATCTTGGACGATGGGGCGGAGGTTAGAAGTTCCGGCTATTGGTGGGACGAAAGATTCAGCCGCAGGACCGCTACTCAAGACAGAAAAGATGATGAAGTGCGCAGCCACTACATCGCCTCCTGGGACCTCCCCGTGGACCTCTCCCGCGCCGCAGCCCTGCGGGTGGGAGAAGAAACCATCCCCCTCAAATAGCCCCGAGCGCCCTGGATGCCTCCGGGGCGCTTTCATTTTATGGACAAAATTTTAAATTTTGCCTGTCCCCCTTTCTTTTCTGGGCGAGATGGGTTATAATGGCTGAAAAGGTCTTTTCTGGGAGGCACTATGCGCATTATGGCCATTGACTACGGAGACGCCCACACCGGCGTGGCCCTCTCCGACCTCACCGGCTCCATCGCCGGATATACCACTGTGATCGACTCCTGGCGGCAGGACGTGGTCCTGGACCGCCTGGGGGAGCTCATCGAGGAGTACGCCGTCACCGAGATCGTCCTGGGCCACCCCAAGAACATGGACGGAACCCTGGGTGAGCGCTCCGAGAAGGCCCGCGCCCTGGCGGACATCCTCCGGGAGCGCTTCGGACTGCCTGTGAAGCTCTGGGACGAGCGGCGCACCACCATCGACGCCCACAACATCCTCTTCGACGCCGGGAAGAACGGCAAAAAGCGGAAAAAAGTGGTGGATGCCGTGGCGGCGGCGCTGATCCTGGAGGGCTACCTCACCTACCGCCGCTCCCCCGCCTTCTCCGCCGGAACGGAGGAGCGCCCGTGAACGAAAAGTCCAAGCGCCTGCGGACCATCTCCATCATGTTCCTCCTCACCCTGACCGGCAAGGTGCTGGGGCTGGTGCGGGATATGCTCATGGGCCGCTATTTCGGCACCGGCCCCGTGGCCGACGCTTTCTTTGTGGCGAGCCAGGTCCCCCGCAATTTCTTCGACGCTATCTTCGCCTCCGCCATCTCCGCCAGCTTCATCCCCGTGTTCAACGAGTATCTGGAGAAGGAGGGCAGGGAGGAGGCGTTCCGCTTAGCCAGCAGCTTCATCACCCTCATGGCCCTGCTCACCACCGCTCTGGCGGCGGCGGGGATGGTCTTTGCGGGGCCTCTGGCGTCCTTCCAGGCGGGGGGATTCTCCGAGGCGGCTCTGGCGCTCTGCACCGGGCTTCTGCGGACCCTCTTCCCTACCATCATCTTCACGGGCCTGGCCTTCTCTATGGTGGGCGTGCTCCAGTCTCTGGGGGAGTTCAACGTCCCCGCCCTGCTGAGTACGGTCTCCAATGGCATTATCATTCTCTACTATTTTACCCTTTGTAATCGCTTTGGCGTCTGGGGGCTTGCTGCGGCCTACCTCCTTGGCTGGGCCATGCAGGCGGCGGTCCAGGTGCCGTCCATGCACCGGCTGGGGTACCGCTACCGGCCCGCCCTCACCCACCCGGGGCTGAAAAAGGTCTTTGCCCTCATGGCGTCGGTGATGGTCTCCACCTGGATCCAGCCGGTGAACATGGTGGTCTCCACCCGCTACGCCTCCGGCCTCTACCCGGACAGCGGCGTGTCCGCCATGACCTACGCCAATACCCTCTACACCATCCTGGCAGGGGTTCTGGTGCTGTCGGTGTCCAACGTGATCTTCCCGGAGCTCTCCCGCCTCGCCGTGAGTGAGCAGGGGGAGGACTTCGGCGCGCTGGTCTCCTCCTCCATCCGGTCCCTGCTGTTTCTGCTGATCCCCATGACCGTGGGGCTCATGACCATCGCAGAACCCCTGGTCCGCATGCTCTACGACTGGGGGGAGTGGACGGCGGAGGGCACCCGCCTGACCAGCGAGGCCCTGATGCTCCTGAGCCTGGGCATGGCGGGCTACGGTATCCAGACCATCCTCAGCCGTGCCTTTTACGCTTTCCAGAGCGGGAAGGCGCCGCTGATCGCGGGGATCGTCTCCATCGCCGTGAACCTGGTGCTCTGCCAGCTGACCCGGTCCGCCGGGATCGGAGGGCTGGCCCTGGCGGCGTCCCTGGCGGCTACGGTGCCGGCGGTGCTCCTGCTGGCGGCTATGGGGCGGACGTACAAGGGGCTGTTGACGAAAAAGCTCCTGGGCGACCTCCTGCGGATGCTGGCGGCGGCGCTCATTATGGGCGGCGCGGTGCTGGCGGTGCGCTTCGGCCTCCAGGGCGCGGCGGGAGACGGCCTCGCGGGACGGGCGGTGCTGGTGCTGGTGCCTGTCTGCGTGGGCGTGGCGGTCTATTTCCCGCTGGCCTGGCTCTTCCGGGTGCCGGAGATGGGGCAGGTGGTAGAGATGGTCCGGAGGCGCAAATAGAGCCGTCCGCAGGGGCGGATGATATCCGCCCCTGCGGGAATCATATGCCCCCAAATCCCCCGAAAAGAAAGGACTGTTGGAATGAACCTCGTACAAAGCATTAAAGAGAGCTGTTTCTACCGCCTGTGCGCGGCCATTGCGGCGTGGTGCTCCGCCCAGTGGGAGAAGAGCTGGATCATCGACCGGTTTTCCAGTCAGAAGTCCGGCCTGGCCCAGGCGGAGGGCTCTATCTTCCACAAGATCTTCCTCGCCATCCACCACGGCTTGGCCTGGCTGTTCGGCAAACTGCACCTGACAAAGCTCCTCCAGGGCAGCGTCTTCTGCATCCCGGCCCTGTGGTGCGGCCTCGCGGTGGCGCTCACGCCGGTACTGCCCACCATGGCGTCCCTGGCCCTGGTGCTGGTGTCCTTCGCTTCCCTGGTGCTGGTCTTCGGCAGGGAGCGGGAGCGGAAGCTGGTCCACTTCCCCGCCAACAAGTTCATCTATATCTTCGTTTTCATCTTCCTCTACGCCACCGTCACCTCCGTGACCCCCAAGGGGAGCCTCTTCGTGGGGCTCATCACTGCGGCCTTTACCCTCTTCGCCATCGCGGTGATGAACGCCTTCACCAAATGGAGCCATGTGCGCGCCCTGTGCGCCCTGATGGTGCTGGCGGGCGTTGCGGTGTCCCTGTACGGGTTCTGGCAGTACCTCCACCCCCAGAACTACACCAGCGTGTGGACGGACACGGACCTCTTCACCACCTTCAGCTTCCGGGTTTACGCCACCTTCGCCAACCCCAACGTCCTGGGGGAGTACTTCCTTCTGATCCTGCCCCTGGCGGCGGCGCTGGTGCTGACCAGCCGGACGTGGGGCGGGCGCATCTTCTGGCTGGGGTGCGGCGGGGTGATGATGCTCTGCCTCCTTCTGACCTACTCCCGGGGGTGCTATCTGGGCATCCTCTTCGCGGTGGCGCTGTTCCTGGTGCTCCTGGACCGGCGGTTCATCCTGCTGGGCATCGTGGGCCTGGCCCTCCTGCCCGTGGTGATGCCGGCGTCCATCATGGAGCGCTTCCTCTCCATCGGCGATCTGACCGACACCTCCTCCTCCTACCGCCTGCTGATCTACCTGGGCACCCTGGGGATGCTCAAGGACTACTGGTTCTCCGGCATCGGACCGGGGATGGAGGCCTTCAACCAGGTCTACCCCGCCTACGCCTACCACGCCGTCTCCGCCCCCCACAGCCACAACCTGTTTCTCCAGCTGACCAGCGACACCGGCATCTTCGGCATGGGGGTCTTCTGCCTGGTGATCTTCTCCTTCTACCGCACCTGCTTTACCGCCCTGCGGGGGGAGCGGGACTTCGAGACCCGGGTCTTCATCATCACCGGCATCTCCGCTGTCTCGGGCTTCATGGTCCAGAGCATGACGGATTACACCTTTTACAACTACCGGGTGATGCTCCTCTTCTGGGCCGTGCTGGCCCTGGGACTGCTCTTCACCCGGTGCAAGGAGCTGAAGGGAGCGAACAATGGCTGACAAGATCAAAGTTCTCAACGTCATCAGCGACACCAACATCGGCGGCGCGGGCCGCTACCTCATCAACTTCCTCAAGTACTATGACCGGGAGCGCTTCTCCATCGCCGTGGCCCTGCCAAAGGGGAGCCTCCTGGCGCCGGACATCGCCGCTCTGGCCCCGGTGGAGGAGGTGGACGGGATGCGGGACAAGTCCCTGGACCTGGCCGCCATCGGCAAGCTCCGCCGCCTCATGGAGCGGGAGAAGCCGCAAATTGTCCACACCCACGGCTCCATGAGCGCCCGCATCGCCGCCCGGCAGGCGGGGGCCAAGGTGGTCTACACCCGCCACTGCGTCTTCCCCGTGCCGGAGCGCCTGAAGAAGGGGCCGGGCCGGGCCCTCAACAAGTACGTCAACGAGCGCTACGCCGACCAGATCATCGCCGTCTCCCACGCAGCCATGGACAACCTCACCGACGCGGGCATCGACCCGAAGCTCATCACCCCCATGATGAACGGCGTGGACCCGGTGCCCCGCCGCTCCCCGGCGGAGTGCGAGGCTCTGCGGCGGCAGTACGGCGTGCCCGAGGGGGTCTTCACCATGGGCATCCTGGCCCGGCTGGAGCCCTACAAGGGCCACCAGCACATTTTGGAGGCCGCGCAGATGCTCAAGGAGGCAGGGCGGGACTTCCGCATCCTCATCGCCGGGACCGGCGGATATGAGGCGGAGCTCCGGGACACGGCCCAAAGGCTGGACGTGGAGGACCGGGTCCTCTTCCTGGGCTTCGTCAAGGATGTGGGGGGCCTGCTCTCCATCCTGGACCTCCAGCTCAACGCCTCCTACGGCACCGAGACCTCCAGCCTCTCCATCCTGGAGGGGTTCAGCATGGGCCTGCCCGCCGTGGTCAGCCGCTACGGCGGCAACCCCTGGCTGGTGGACGAGGGGGAAAATGGCATGATCTTCCCTAACCGGGACAGCCGGGGCCTGGCCGAGTGCCTGGCCCGCCTCATGGACCACCCGGAGGCCCTGGAGCACATGGGCAAGGGGGCCTTGCGTATCTACCGCGAACGGTTCACCGGCGAGATCTTCGCCCGCAATATCGAAGCAGTCTACCTGCGCGCTCTGGAAGGAGAGAACAAAGAATGAAACACGAAAGAAAGTCCACCTGGCGGCCCAACCTCTTCGATCTGGTCATCGTGGCCTTGGGAGCGGCGGTCATGGCGGTGATCGTGCTGGTCATGCGCCCCGCCGCCGCCAATATCAGCGAGACCGTCCCCATGGAGTACACGGTCGAGCTGCAAAACATGCCCGAGGGGGCCTGGGAGCTGGTGAATACCGGCGACATGCTCTATGACAACATCCGCAACCAGGCCATGGGCACGGTGGTGGCCGTGGACCACGCCCCCTACACCCGCCCCATCGCCAACGCCAGCGCCACCCACGTCTATCAGAGCCCGGTGCCCAATGCGGAGAACGTCATCCTCACCCTGCGCACCAACATGACCGTCACCGACAGCTCCCTGGTCAGCGAGGGGGGCTACATCGTCCGGGTGGGCGGCGCGGTGGCCGGGAAGGGCCCCTGCTACGCCGGCACCGGCTTCGTCATCGGCATCACCAGAGAGGGGGAGTAAGGGATGAAGAAGAATTTTCGCCTCAACTGGGTGGACCTGCTGATCCTGGTCCTGATGGTGGGACTGGTGGCGGGGACATATATGAAGTTCCGGGTCTCCAAGACCACCAACGTGGTGGAGCCGCAGACCCCCATCACCTATCAGGTCCAGATCACCAACATCCGCAAGACCACCGTGGACGCCCTCCGGGAGGGCGACGCCCTCTTTGACGACGACTCCGGCCGGAACATCGGCACCATCCGCTCCATCGAGGCCACGCCCGCCCTCACCCTGGCCGTGGACACCGAGGGCGTCTACCACATGACGGAGACCGACGACCGCTACGACGTGATCCTCACCGTGGAGACCAAGGAGGGCTCTATCTCCGGCAACACCTACACCGTGGCCCGGATCTACACCCTCAACATCGGCTCCTTCCGGGACTTCCACACCAAGTACTCCACCTGGCAGGGCCGCATCTGGGGGATCGAGAGGTAACGCGATGGCGCAGAGAAAGATTTTGATGGCCCTCATGGGCCTGGAGATCGGCGGGGCGGAGACCCATGTGGTGGAGCTGTCCAAGGAGCTTCGCCGGATGGGGTACGACATCGCCGTGGTCTCCAACGGCGGCGTCTACGTTGCCGAGCTGGAGGAGGCCGGGATCCGCCACTACGAGGCCCCCATGCACCGGCGAAACGTCCGGCTCATGCTCAAGTCCCTCCTCCGTCTGCGGCGGATCATCGCCCGGGAGAAGCCCGACGTGGTCCACGCCCACGCCCGTATCCCGGCGTTCCTGTGCGGCCTCCTCAAGCCGGTGATGGGCTTCCCCTTCGTCACCAGCGCCCACTGGGTGTTCGAGGTCAACGCCCCCCTCCGCCTCCTCACCAACTGGGGGCAGCGGACCGTGGCGGTCAGCGAGGACATCAAGACCTATCTCCGCGAGTCCTACGGCGTGCCGGGGGAGCATGTGACCGTGACCATCAACGGCATCGACACGGAGAAGTTCTCCCCCGCCGTCTCCGGCAGGCGGGTGCTGGAGGAGCTGGGCCTGGACCCGGACAAGCCGGTCGTCTCCTACGTCAGCCGCATGGACGAGAGCCGGGCCCTAGTGGCCCGGCAGCTGGTGGAGATCGCCCCCCGGCTCCGCAGGGCGGTGCCGGACCTGCAATTTCTCATCGCGGGCGGCGGCGACGTGTACGACGAGATCTTGGCCAAGGCCGAGGCGGTGAACGCCGCCGAGGGGTGCCGGTGCATCGCCATGCCCGGGGCCCGGACGGATATCAACGAGATCGCCGCGGCGGGGGACGTGTTCGTGGGCGTCAGCCGCTCCGCCCTGGAGGCCATGGCCGCCGCCAAGCCCGTGATCGTGGCGGGCAACGAGGGCTACATCGGCCTCTTTACCAAAGACAAGCTGGAGCTGGCCCGGGAGAGCAACTTCTGCTGCCGGGGCTGTCCCATGTCCACCTGTGAGCTGCTGGAGGCGGACCTGCTCCACGCCCTCGCCCTCAGCAGGGAGGAAAAGGACGCTCTGGGAGCCTATGGCCGGGAGGTCATCGGGGAGTACTACTCCGTGCGCCGCATGGCAAGCGACTGCGTGAGCGTCTACAAGCAGGTCTGGCGGCGCAAGAGCGTGGTCCTCTCCGGGTACTACGGCTTTCGCAACCTGGGGGACGACGCCATCCTGGACGCCATCGCCCGTCAGGTCCGCTCCATGAGCGACCCGCCCCGGCTGACGGTCCTCTCCAACGCCCCCCAGGAGACCAAGAACGAGTACGGCGTGGACGCGGTCTACCGCTTCTCCCCCCTCGCGGTCTACCGGGCCATCCGGAAGTGCGACTATTTCATCAGCGGCGGCGGGAGCCTCCTCCAAGATGAGACCTCCGCCAAGAGCCTGCTCTACTACGTCTCCCTCATCCGCGCCGCCCAGCTCCACCGCAAGCCGGTGATGATCTTCGCCAACGGCATCGGCCCCATCCGCCGGACCTCGGGACAGAGGATGGTCCGAAACTGCCTGAACAAGGCCGGTTCCATCACCCTCCGGGAGGACTCCTCCTATCAGGCCCTCCGGGACATCGGCGTCACCAACCCCAACATCCGCGTCACCGCGGACCCGGTCTTCCTCATTGACGGCATCCCTGAGGCGGAGGCCCGGGCCCTGCTGGCGAAGTCCGGCGCGGCGGAGGGGGCACGGCGGCTCATCGGCGTGTCCCTGCGTCCCGCCCGGGGACTGGAGGAGCACCTGGACGCCCTGGCCCGCTTCTGTGACGGCATCGCCGCCCAGCCCGGGGCCGGCCTGGTCTTCCTGGACATGCAGGACCCCTGGGACGGTCAGATCAGCCGCCGGGTGGAGGAGAAGATGTCCGCCAGGGCCTGCCGCTTCGCCTCCCGCAGCGCCCCGGAGATGATGGGCGTCATCCGCTGTATGGACGCCGTAGTCAGTATGCGCCTGCACACCCTCATCTTCTCCGCCAAGCAGCGGGTGCCCCTGCTGGGCATCGTCTACGACCCCAAGGTCTCCGCCTATCTGCAAATGCTGGATATGCCCTCCGCCGGGGCCATCGAGTCCTTTGACCCGGACTACGCCCTCGGACAGCTCACTGCCCTTTTGGCGGACCTCCCCGCCCGCCGGGAGCACCTGGAGCGCGCCGTCCCCCGCCTGGAGGAGGCCGCTCAGGAGAACTGGAGCATCTTTACCCAGATGCTGGGCGGAGCGGACAAGTGAACATTGGTGGAGTAAATGGGCGGTGCCTTGCCGGCACCGCCCATTTTTGCGCGCTCAAACGCCGCAGCGCTTCGGACCGGAGGCAGGGTCCCCGTTGGGATGCGGCTGCCCAGCTGTTTGAAATGTCAAAATGGTCTGATATCCGTCCTGGGGCGCGCTTTTGATCTCCATTGTTCCGCCGTGCGCCCCCATGATCTGCCTCACCAGCAGCAGCCCCAGCCCATGCCGCAAGTCCAGCTGTTCGTCGGTACTTTCCGTATAATGTGGTTTTTCTTTCAGCTCCCGCAATCCTTCAGCGGGCATCCCCACGCCATTGTCCGCAACTGTGATCGAAATATTTTCCGGTGAACAGTCAAGGGACAGAAAAATATCGCATCCCTGCGGATTGTGGTTGATGCTGTTCTGCACCAAGTTACCGACAGCCCGTGAAATCAACCGGGCGTCACACTCTACAGCTACGGGTTCGGCTTCGGGAGAAATTAAAACCTCGATGGAATGCCTCTCATCGATACCTGTATTGAGCAGATCCGCCGCATAGGAGCGCAGCAGCTTGGACAGACGCACCGGCTCCTTATGGAGCGGCTGCATTTCATATTCCAGCTGTGATACCAGATTCAGGTCCTGCACCAAGTCCTTGATTTTTACACTCTGCGCCTGGATGATCTCTGCCTCCCGCTGAATGTTCTCACTGGCCGCATGATCTCTGGCAATCCGCTGGGCATATCCCATGATCATGGAGAGCGGTGTGCGGATGTCGTGGGAAACGCCGCTGATCCAGTTGGCACGGGCCTGGTTTTGCCGGCTCAACACCCGGGATGCCTGATTGACGCTGTCCGCAATTTCCGACAACTCGCCTCCAATGGACAAATCAACAGGTTTGCCTGTGGACAGTGTTTTGATAGAGGCCATAATCGGCTCCGTATTTTGGGAGATTTTTCTTTTAGAGAAATAGTAGACCAAAAACAGAAGCACTATGTCTATTGCTAAAATGCCGGTTACAAAAAGCGGAAAAAGCCTGATCGCCCGTATCGGGAAATAGTTTCCCGTCAGCTTCATAAAGCTGTCTTTTGGGTAGCCCAGCACCAATAAGCCGTCGTCTATGCTCCGTACAAAGACAGGATAGTCTTGCAGATAGCCTTTTGAGAACACGGCCACATCTTGAATCGTGTACCGTGTTGGTATTCCCTCCGGCAAAGATGCCTCCCAAATACAGCGCCCGCTTGCATCCAATAGCATAGCCCAAATCTGATTATGGTTTAACTCTTGCAGCCTTTCTTCCGATATGCCGGATGCTGACAGATCAGCGGCCACGGCCTCTAACATATTGGCCGGTGATGCCGAACCGTATTCCCTGAATACGATGCCCCCGAACGTCAAGGCAAATGCAAGAATATTGATAAGCAGGAGAATGAGAGCAAACACAAAAAAGGAGAGAAGATACTTTGATATATATTTCCCAAATGCTTTCACCGGTTATTTCCTCGCCAGCAGCTTATAGCCCAGCCCCTTGACCGTCAGCAGGGAAACCGGCTTTGACGGGTCTGCCTCAATCTTCTCCCGAACGCGCCGCACATGGGCGTTCAAGCTGTTTTCATAGCCAAAAGGATTGTCGCCCCATAGGGCCTCGCAGAGCGTGTCTACGGTCACGATTCGGCCCTCATTCCTCGCAAGGGTCTCCAGCAGCCGGTGCTCCATCGCCGTCAAGGGAAGGATCTTACCGCCTTTGTCCACTTCGGCCCGGCTGAAATCCACCGTACAGTGATCCAGCTTCAAAACGGCCGCGTCCTCTTTGTAGCACCGGCGCAGCACGGCATAGACCCGCAGCAGAAATTCCTGGGGCAGAAAAGGCTTTGCGATATAATCGTCCGCTCCAAGGCCCAGCCCCGCCAGTTTGTCCGCCGCCTCGTCACGGGCCGTCAGAAAAATCACAGGAATATCCGTCCATGTACGTATCTGCTCCATCAGAGCAAAGCCGTCGCCGTCCGGGAGCATTACATCCAAAATTGCCAGATCAGGCTTTTCCGCTTTGGCGGCGGCAATTCCCTCTTTCATATTGGCGGCGGTCACAAGGCGCTGAAAGCCCTCGTCCGCTAAAATAGCCGATACCATTTTCAAAAGCTCCGGCTCGTCGTCCACCAGCAGGAGTTTTTTGCTGTGTAAAAATGAATGGTCCATCGTGACATCTCTCCGACAAGATAGGATTTATTGAAATGTAATTCTCAAAAGGCAAAAATCAAACCCTTGCCGTATGCTTTGCACAATCTCTACATAGACAGGTTTTTCAAAAACAATCTCAAATAATTTTTTGTTATATCCAGCAGTGCAGTGACACCATGTTAATGAATTTGAATTTTTTGCTTTTTCTAACATGGGACATTCACAAGAAAACATTTTTGTATACAATTGATTGTCTTTAATAAACCAACCGGCACCATTTTCATTCAAAGCATTGACAAATCTATGCAAATCCTTATCCAAAGAGAGATAGAGCTGTTTCAAGTTATTTGCTGTATCTTCTAACTTGCCATTTTCATTACAATAGCACTCTTGGCGAATGTTTTTTACCGTTTCGTTATCAAATCTATTTTCAAGAACAGCAGATAGCTTTTCTACCCACCCGGCTCGAATGTCTGGTGTCGAATTTATAGATAATGGAATTTCCTTTATGATGATGTCTGCAACTTCCCTTGATACATTCTTTTCCAAACTATGTTTCAACCTCATGAGCTCATCTGTTTCTAATGTCGGAGAAACTTGCTCTGGCATAGAAAAATTTTTCATATTCGTTCTCCTTAAATTTTGATTTGTCAGCCCGATTATAACACAGCAAATTTACCCTGTAAATGTCACCGCAAAAAAGTAAGGTAAATGTAAGGACACGAGAATGCAGAAGTCAGGTTGATGCTGTACCATAGGGTCAGAAAGGAGATGTAGCTATGGACTATATCATCGCCACAGAGCAGTTGACGAAGAAATACAAAAACTTCACCTCCGTCAACAGTGTTTCCCTCCACGTCCGCAGGGGCAGTATTTACGGCTTTCTCGGCCCCAATGGAGCGGGCAAATCCACCACCATGAAGATGCTCCTGGGACTGACCGCCCCCACAAAGGGCCGTTTCATCATTGACGGGAAGCAGTTTCCCAATGACCGGCTGAAAATCCTGCGGGAGATCGGCTCTTTTATTGAGGCCCCCTCGTTCTATGCCAACCTGACGGGCCGGGAAAACCTGGATGTGATACGCCGGATTTTGGGGCTGGGTCAAAACACTGTAGAGGACGCCTTGGAACTGGTGGGGCTGTCCGAATTTGGAGACCGCCTTGCAAAGAAGTACTCCCTTGGCATGAAACAGCGGCTTGGCCTTGCCGGGGCGCTGCTGGGCCGTCCGCCTATCCTCATC
>Ga0137308_101189_pt1 | contig 28599 bp, 28 predicted proteins | sample Inofrocosms_June_FD_97181 | JGI IMG/M metagenome (GOLD analysis project Ga0137308, IMG submission 97181) | Mouse cecal microbial communities from Vienna, Austria - N-Acetylneuraminic and N-Acetylglucosamine D2O microcosms_June | ecosystem: Host-associated > Mammals > Digestive system > Large...
CACCGCTTCGTTTTTAGCGAAAGCGGTGTTTTGCGTAAGGTTGACAGCCTATTATGTTATTAGTTTTCTGTTTCCCTTTGTCAAGAGAAGATAGGGAAGCTAATTGTATAAAACTGTGTCATGCCCCCCGCGGCTGCCACGGACGGCAAGTGTTGTAGCAAAGCCCCAACCTGCATCTGCTGATCCGAGGTGAGCTCCAGTTTACTAAAACCTTTTGCTGTAACATCGATTGGAGTAGCACACGGAACGATTTCAAAAGCCTGCTCATCCATTGCGTTTCCCTCCCTCAATAAAAAAGTGCGCCCCGATGAAGAGACGCAACTGCAAAAGTGTATCTCTCCATTGCTGCCACACAACCCTCAGTAGCTACGATATGTATGAAGAAAGAGAGAAAACACCTTTTGCCAAGGTATTTCCTCGTAGCTACGAAAATATAGAGTTGTGTGGCGATTTCAGTATACCACACCCGCAAAAGAAAAGGAAGAGGGAATCTCGCGGAGCCGTAAATTTTCCCGAAAATCATTCTCTGGCCAAATGCCCACTTTTTTCGCCAATTATATATAATTTATTACTTTTTTCCTCACACTAATTAAAGAAAAAAGTGGGAAAGTGGGCAGAAACCCCGCAAACCGTTGGCTTGATAGTGATAAGGAACTAAACTCACTTATCACTGTTGGCTGACGGTTTCGGGGTGCATACGAAAGCCCGTCTGATTCGAACAGGGATTCAGACGGCCTGTTTTTTAACGATATGGAGGTATAAACCTATGGATAAGCTCATTTCCTGCGAGTTTCAACATTGATACGGCCTGTGTTGAACTGCGCTTCACAGGATAAAAGGGGTTGCCATTCTTTGCCGAAATTTATCCATGTTTCCCCCCAAAAATGGTTGTCCAAAAGTCATAAATCTGGTATAATTGGCTTTAGTGAATTAGGCCAAGGGAGGATGCGCACTATGAATGCTGATTTTGTCGAAGTAAAATCCTTTGGTGAGGTCTATCCCAAGAAAGGAACAAACCCCAGGACGCCCTATGAGCACCAGAAGAAAGCGATGGTGTGCCTGGATAAGATCAACAGCTCTCCGGCGTACAGCACTCTCGTGGTTCTCCCCGCGGGCGGTGGGAAAACCTACACCGCATCTATGTGGCTCTTGAAAAACGCGCTGGACAAAAAGTAGAAAATTCTCTGGATTGCCCACCGGCAGATGCTGCTTGACCAGGCGGCAGAGTCCTTTCAAAAGTTTGCCTATACGGAAGTGATGCCGCATATTTCTTCTTTTCGGTTTCGAGTAATCTCCGGCGCGTCCAGCCACGACCGCACCAGAGACATCCAGCCCAGTGACAATCTGTTGATCGTCAGCAAAGACAGTATCGGCAGAAATCTGGAACGGCTGGACAAGTGGCTGGCAGGGGAGCAGGAACTGTATCTAATCGTAGACGAAGCCCACCACTCCACGGCCAAAACCTATCGCAAAGTCATTAATTATGTGCGGAGCAAAGTCCCCAGCGTAAAGCTAATTGGACTGACCGCAACACCTTTTCGGACGGCGGAGGATGAACAGGGGCTGCTGGCGAAAATCTATTCCGATGATATTGCCTACCAAATCGGACTAAAAGAACTCATCAGCCGGCAAATCCTCTCCAAGCCGATTTTTGAAGCGTACTATACTGACGAGGAATATGGTGACAGCCTTGGCCTGGATGCCTGGGAGAGTATTCAGCATTTGGATGTTCTTCCTGACGACATCGCGGAGCAAATTGCTGTGAGCGCGGCGCGTAACAAGCTGATCGTGGATACATATCGGGCAAAGCAAAAGCAGTACGGACAGACGATTGCTTTTGCCGTCAACGTGGTTCATGCCATTCAGCTTTCTGCGCTGTTCAATAAGGCTAAAATCAAAGCGGACTTTATTGTTTCTGATGTGAAAGACAGTGGCACAGGCGTTACTATCAGCCGGGCCGAGAATGAGCGGAAGTTGGGGGCGTACCGTGAGGGCCGTCTGCAAGTCCTCATCAATGTAAATATTCTCACCGAGGGTGTGGACTTGCCCCAGACCAAAACCGTGTTTCTGACCCGTCCCACGGTTTCCTCCATCCTGATGACGCAGATGGTGGGCCGCGCCCTGCGAGGAACGGCGGCAGGCAGAACCTCCGAGGCGTATATCGTTTCTTTTGTGGATAACTGGGATGAGCATATCGCCTGGGTCAACCCGGGGAGCCTGTTCAGCGGCAGCAATGAATTTGAGGATACACCCGCCGAGCGGGCGAAGCATATCCTGCGGACGATTTCCATTTCTAAAATCGAAGAATTTGCGTCTGTTCTGGATGACGCAGTGGACACCACCGCATTGGAAAAGGTGCCATTTGTCCAGCGTATCCCGTTGGGGATGTGCGCCTTTACCTACCTGGAGGAAAACGTCATGGACCTCTCCTATCTGGTGATGGTCTACGACAGCACCGCCAAGGCTTACCAAAATCTGATGGATGCCCTGCCCACATTGTTCAGAAGCTACCACGTCACGGAGGAATACCCTACTGGCAGGATGCTGGACTTGATGGAGCAGCAGTGCCGAGATACCTTCTTCTGCGGCGAGATGGTTCTGCCCTATGAGCCGCAGGATGTCATCAACATTCTGAAATACTACGCCCAGTACGAGGCCGCGCCGCAGTTCTACACCTTCGATGAGATCGACAGGAATAAGCTGGATGTGTCGCAGATCGCACGGCACATCTGGGACGAGGACATGGGGGAGCGCAAGCGGGCTGAGTATGTAAACTCTATAATATGCTCCGGCTGTTTTTTGGCCGTAAGCTGTATTTTCTGCGTCAGCTTGATATTGAGTGCATGAAGATTTCCCATCCCGGCATCTACGAAGACGAGCAAAATGTGAAGTACGGCACCCGGCAATTGGAGGATTTGCCGCTCTATGAGATTGGGCAGGTCAATCCAGAAAAAGAAAAGGAACTGCGTGACGGCACATTTGAGAAGTCCAGAGGTAAAGATGGTTTGTATCACTGCGCCTGCTGCGGCACAGCGGATTCCTCCCGTATTTTCTTCCAGGTAGACCACATTGTTCCCATGAACAAGGGTGGTAAGAGCGTCCCCGAAAACTTGCAGATTTTGTGCCGGAAGTGTAACGGCGGCAAGGGGGACAAGTGATGGAAGAGCTATGTTACAGCTCCCTTGACCTTGCGATTATCATCAGCGGCATGGGCCTGGGCTGTCGGGCTACGGCTGATTTTTTGGAGCGGGTGTGGGAAGGACAACGGCCTTTTCTCCAGAAGATGTATCGGGAAAACAAGCGGCAGTTGATTTTGGACACAAGCTATTGGCTGACCTATTTGAGCGATAAGCCCGCGATTGATGCGGAGTTTCCAATCATTAAAAAAGATGCTTTGGCGTTGGGAAGCCAACTCCCTATTGAAGCTTATGTGGGAGATTGCTCCAGCCTTGACCTGTTCTTTAAGAACACTCGGTTGCGGATACTCTACGGCAGCGGAAAAGACTATGTTCGGATTAAGCGCCGGACACTGATGGCACGGTATGGATACAAAAGGTTATCTCCAGCACTGGTGGAGCACTTTAGCCGATGCACATGTTTTTATCATTTGCAGCCGTATGTGCGGGATGGAGTCGAATGCAGAATTGAAGATATTGATATTGGAGAAATGCTAATATTTAGAGTAGTTAAATTGCTTTACAACCCAATGTACATAAAGGGACCGTCGAGCAAGGTCTGGGTATACGCTTTACATATAGGGTGTAACTAAAATAGAAAGAGGAGGAAAACTTATGTCAGTCATAATAGGTGGTCTTTACGAACATTACAAGGGGAAGCGGTATAAGGTAATCGGAGTTGCAAAGCATAGTGAAACCTTAGAAAGTTTAGTGGTCTATAAGGCGTGCTATGGCAATGAGGAATTATGGGTGCGGCCTTATAATATGTTTTGCGAAAATATTACAGCCAATGGAACAGTTATAAAGCGATTTAAATATCTAGGCGATGAGCTTACATCAGTATGCAAAGTCTATTTAGAATTGCCTGAAGACATTATGTATACTTTGAATGAAAATGGTATTGATTTAGAAAAAGAAATAACCAGAGCGGCAGAGAATGTAACAATTAAGTATGAACAAACCAACGAAAATGGGCATAAAAAAGATGTTGCCCTAGTCATACTGGCGGCGGGAGTTTCTGTTTCCGCAATCTTGTTATGTGTTACAAGGGTCATAAGAACTATATATGAAAGGCCCCGAGAAGTAAAGATCATCGAAAAAATGCAGATGGCTGCATTATAAAAGAAGAGACTACTTTATTAGAGCCTCATAAAGCACCGCAAAAAACCGAATTTGATTTTGAAGTTGGAACGCAAAGTATAAAAATTAAATTTTCTGATAGTGTTGGTGAGGGAACAAAATGATATCGGTTTTGTTGATTAAAGGTGCTAAAGAGTTCTTAAAGTACCTTGATAATGATATTGCTCTGCTATCGAAGTCTTTTTTAGCTATTGGTGCTCATGTTGAGACTGTCGATGGTGATAAATTTATAGTCTTATCCAGATTAGGTGAAATTATTGATGAGCTGGGCAGTACGGATACTTTAGTAGTGTACTATACAGGGCATGGACTCTTCAAAAACAGTAAAATCACATTCAAAGTGGGGCAAGGCGAAAAGACAGCGAATTATCTTCCGGTTGACGAACTAATTTCAAATACATCAAGTGCACAAACAGATAGTGTAGCTTTAATTTTTGACTGTTGTAGCGCAGTAGCATCAGAAGCAGCATGGAAAAATTATGCAACGGATAAACATATGCTGTTTTTGCCTAGTGATAGGGTAGAATCTGCGGAAGAACTAGAAGAGTATCAAGCTAGCTTTTTTACATATTGTATTCACCGTGCTTTAGAATCTAAAGTGGAATCTTTATATGAAGATGATAAGATAACTCTGGAGAAATTATATACTGTGGTAAGAGAATATGCCATGCAGTATAACAAAGAGAAATCTTCCCATATGCCTGTTCCGACGTTGTTTGGCAATCACAGCAAAAAAATAATTGTAGGTCATAGAAATAAGGTTAGTGAGGTAGAGCGTCATGAAGACATTATTAGAAGTTACCTGAACGATTTTGTTCATTGTGTTGAAAAATGCGATAAAACATGTAATGATTGTCACGATTGGTGTTCCACAATATTTAAGTCTGATGCGAAAATGTACGAATATGTTATACCTTCTATAAAGGAGTTTATATGCAAATATTTTGCAGAAGGCATAGCGAAGCTTGATGCTTTTTTTGCTAATTGGTTTACTAAAGAAGACAACTATTTAGGTTTGCTCGGGGATATAGGGGTAGGGAAAACATCGGCATGTATCTACCTTTTTTATTATCTAGCGAAAAAATACGAAAAAGAAGAATATACATATGTTCCGGTATATTTTTCATTAAGCAGTTTAAGTAATCGTCTACAAAAAGGATCAAGTGAAAACGTTTATTCAGTTATTCGATCTTTTATGGGCAAACAATTTACGGAAGAAGTCATCAAAAACCTTTGTGAACAGAATCGCATGGTTTTTATCTTGGACGGGTTTGACGAGATAAGTGGTGATGCAAGTATTGCAACAATACTACACAATTACGAAAATCTTAAGCCCTTTATGCGATTTAATTGCAAAACGGTACTGACATGTAGAACACATTACTTTTCAGAGCAGGATCAGTTAGAGGAAGTGCTAATGGGACGGACTCAAGGTACAGATTTTGCTGCCGCATTGCTTAATGATGAATATCCATTTAACGTTGTAGAGTTACAGGAGTTCACCGAATCAGAAATTTTAGAACTTATAGGGTTGCTGTTACCTAATGACGATAATAGAAAAATTTGGAATACCATTAATGAGATATACGACTTAAAGGATTTGGCCAAGAGGGCTATTCTTCTGAAAATGATTGTACAAACATTACCGGAACTACAAAGGAATGCTGGTACTATTGATTCAGCAACGCTATATATGCTATATACTCAAAAATTACTAAGGCGAGAATTTGAAAGCCGTAAAGTGGGGATCGAGCTTTCAGAAAAGGAAAATTTTATTGGATATATAGCAAACCTTATGTTTTCTAGTGAGCAACTTACTATTGAGACAAAAAAATTTGACAAAGAAATTGAACTATACTTTAGTGCCTCACTTTACTCCCGTGATGAACTAAATAACTGTAATTACGATTGTAAAGTATCCACTTTCTTTTGTCGAGACGTACATGACAATTACCGATTTATACACAAATCTTTTTATGAATACTATTATGCACTATACTGTGTGCGTCAAATGGGAGAGGATAATTTTGCGCCGTGGAAAAATCGGTGGTTTCCAAGAGAAATTGCTAAGTTCACGAAAGAGTTAATATCTAGCAAAAGACATAAGCATTTAATTCCAAAGATAATTCAAACCTCATTAGATACCAGAGATGGGATACTAATATGGAACACTTTACATGTACTGAGTCTTTTAGATGAGAACGATGTTGAAAAGTATTTTACAAAACAGTTAAGAGAAGAGTATATTAAACGAGCTTAGGCCGGCCGGTTGATCCGGCAGCCCCAGGGGAGGCTTTTTGTTTCAAATGGGCATCCCCCGCCATTGTTGCTTATGCTTCATCCGTTCAGCGTTCTTCAGTGGTCTTGGTAATAGCTTTATCAATGCTTTCCGGCTATACTGTCGTTACAACAAACAAGAAGGAGCATGGCAGCGCAGCTCACCTATATGCCGGGTCAGACGGTGTTCAAAGTTCATTTTTATCGCAAAAACCTCCGCTCTTTAGGAGTATCTGCCACGCCTGGTATTCCTCCTTCGCTGCAGGAATTACCAGCCCGCACTGTTTCAAGGATGCGCCAGTAGCCCTGTAACTGCCGTTCCCATCGGACACCTCATACCAGAGGCTGTCCTTCAAGCCCTGAACCCGCACCCGAACAGGGATGGAATTTGGAAACACATGGTGATAGACGGCGGTGACCAGAGCGGTCTCTCCATCCGGGCAGGCCGCCTCCCAGACGGTGCAGCTGGGGTGCTCAGGAGCAGTCAGGCGGTAGTAATCGCCGTGGTGGATCAAGTCGTAATGCTCTTTATAAAAAGCAATCTGCCTTCCAATTGCGGCCCGCTCCTCGTCGCTTAATGCGCGGGGGTCCAGCTCATAGCCAAAGGCTCCGAACATGGCAGCGCTTCCCCGTGTATTGAGCGGCGTGGTCCGCCCGGTCTGGTGGCTGGGGACAGCGGCCACATGGGCACCAACGCAGGAAACGGGAAAGCCCAGAGAGGCCCCGTACTGGATGCTGAGCCGTTCAATGGCGTCGGTGGTGTCGCTGCCCCAAATCTGGGGGGTGTAATACAGCATCCCGGCGTCAAACCGTCCGCCCCCTCCGCTGCAGCTCTCAAACAGGACCTCCGGAAACCGGGAAGTCAGCTCCTCCAGCACCCGATACAAACCCAGAACATAGTGGTGGGCAAATTCTCCCTGACGGCCGGCGGGCAGAGCACGGCTGAACTTGTCGCAGATCGCCCGGTTGAAGTCCCATTTGACATAGGAGACCGGCGCGCCGGACAGGATTTTAGAAACCGCACCGATCACATAGTCCTGTACATCTGTCCTTGAGAAGTCCAGCACCAGCTGGGAGCGGCTCAGACAGGGCTTCCGTCCCGGAATCGTCACTGCCCAGTCCGGGTGGGTACGGTACAGATCACTGTCCTCCGAGATGCCCTCCGGCTCCAGCCAAAGACCGAAGCCCAGGCCCAGCGCCTGGATACGCTCCCCCAGCTCTTTCAGGGTACAGCCCAGCTTTTTCTCGTTGGGGACCCAGTCGCCAAGACCGGAAATGTCCTCGTCCCGCTTGCCGAACCAGCCGTCGTCCAGGACGAACAGCTCCGCGCCCATCTCCGCCCCCGCTTTGGCGATGGAAACCAGCTGTTCTCCGGTGAAATCGAAATAAGTGGCCTCCCAGTTATTGATGAGAATGGGACGGCGTTTTTCCTTCCAAGCACCCCGGCACAGGTTTTCACGGAGAGCCCGGTGGAAAATGCGGCTCACGCCGCCGAGGCCCTGATTGCTGAAAGCCAGGATGACCTCCGGCAGCCACAGAGAGTCTCCCGGCTCCAAACACCAGGAGAAGTTGTCCGGGTGGATACCGCAGACCAGCCGGGTCTGCTCCAACTGGTCCTTCTCCAGCTCCATCAAAAATTCTCCGCTGTAGACAAAGGAGAAGCCGTAGCAGGAGCCGCGGTTTTCCGTAGCGTGAGGCTCACAGAGCATCAGGAAGGGGCTGTACTGATGGCTGCTGATGCCCCGGACACTGCCCACTGACTGAACGCCGTGGAGAATCGGAGAGCGCTGGACATTCTGCTCCATGGAGTGCCGCCCATAGAGGGAAATCCAGTCGAACTGTCCCCACTGCCAGTCCAACTGCATACTGGCCGCCTTTTCCAGCGTCACGGCCTCTGTCCCGTGGTTGACAATTCGGACAGCCCGGGTGATGACATCCTGATTCTCCAAAACACCGTAATACAGTTCCGCCTCCAGCCCGGAGGCGGAGTCCTCCATGCGCAAAACCAAGGTTTCCCCCTGACCCTCCTGGGCGTAGAGGGCAGGCAGGCCGGGAATGGCGTATTTCCCCGGAAGCCGCTCATAAGAGCGGAAGCGCAGCCCCGCCGCCTGGCTTCCGTCCAGATTCCGCGCCCGCAGCGCCGTGACGCGATAATCTCCCGTGCCGAAGCAGCCGTATTCCTGGGGCAAGGTGTCCAGGGAGTAGCGGCGGGTGGTCTGTCCGGCCCCATAGGGATTGCCGGAGAAACCCACGTCGTTCTGCTGGACAAAATAGGACTTGTCGCTGCTGTCCGTCCGCTCTCCATAGTACAGGTGGAGCAGAGTTCCCCACTGGTCCGCCCTCATCTGATAGGTGGCGTTTTGGGTATGCAGAGTAAAAAGCTGACGCTCTTTGTCAATTACAATCGACATATTGCTCCCTCCAAAAGGGCCTGGACGTGACTCGCGCCCAGGCCCATTGTTCATTCATCCGCACAGGCCCATGCGGTGAAGCTCCAGATACACGCCGTCGTGAGCCACATCCTCGCAGACCACATCGGCCAGGGCCTTCAGCTCATCGCAGGCGTTTCCCATGGCCACGCTGACCCCGGCCCGTTCCAGCATGGCCGCGTCGTTCATGCTGTCTCCAAAGGCAACCGCATCCGCGGGAGTGGCCCCGAAGCGGCGGCAGACCAGCTCGATGCCCCGGCCCTTGTCGACGCTCTTGGGGATAATCTCGCCATTGAAACAGGCGGTGCTTGCGCCGTAGGGATGCACTACGAAGTCGAAACGGTCCCCCAACACCTCACGGGCCTTGCGGACGGAATCCAGGTCCCGGCTGGTAAAGCACAGCTTGTAGGCGCCCTGTTTGGGATACTCCTCATATTTCCGAATACGCAGGCCAGACTCAATTTCCTTCTGCATCCGAATCAGCTCAGAGTTCTGAGGGTCGGGGGATACGCTGCGCAGGAGCTCCTCCATCTGGGGGTCGGTGTAGATGCCGTCCGGGGTTTCGATGCGGCAGAACACGCCTTCGCTGTGGAAGACCGAGAGACATTCCTGCACCACTTCTTCCGGGAGGAGGCTGTCGAACAGCACCTGATCTCCCACCGACACGTAGGCCCCCGCACTTGCAATAATACCGTCAAACCCGATGTCCAGAATGTCCCAGCCAATAATGGGGAGGTTTCGGCCGGTACACAGGAAAGCCAGATGTCCCTTGGACCGCACCTGCCGGATTGCCTGCCTGACCTTGGGAGAGGGGGCGGACAGTGCGGCTACCAGAGTGCCGTCAATGTCCAGGAATATCAACTTTCTGTCCATACCATCACGCCTTTTTCATTTCCGCGATTTTCGTCTCGGGGCTCATCGCTCCGGCAGTCTCCTTCTCCAGAGCCAGTCCGCCGGCGGGGTCTGTAAAGAGCATGGGAATGGAGGTCCCGAAGCCCGCCTTTTTAATCTGCGCCAGGTCAAACTTGATCAGGAGCTGCCCCTTGCGCACGGTATCGCCGTTTTTCACATGGGGCTTGAAGAACTTGCCGGCCAGCTGCACGGTGTCGATGCCGGGGAGCACCGTGGTGCCGAAGCCCAGAGCGGCCAGATTCGTGAGATAGACCACCATGCCGCCCAGAGCGCCGCCGATGCAGCCGCCGATCAGGGGGTAGCGGCAGCGCAGGTTCACGCCGAAGATGGCGGGTTCCGTAATGCCGAAGAGGACGGAGACAAAGCTGGGGATGCAGATTTCGCGAATCTTGAGATTGTCCCGGTGGCGGACCAGATAGCCCGGCACCGCGCCGCCCTGGGCATGGTCCACTATATTCTCAGCGGAAAGGGCGTCTATCAGTGCCAGGGCAAAACCTTCCGTCTGGGAGAGGGGGAAGCCTTCCTCATCTGCCCCGGAGAGCTGATCTACTACGAGGCGGACCGGGAGGAACCCTGGATTTACACCTGGATTGGGATGCAGGGAATCAAGATCAAGGGCTATCTGGAGCGGACCTCTCTTGTGGAGTCCCTGGTGTTTTGTTATGGAGGGTACCCGCGGCTGCGCGCTTGCCACGAGCGGCTTTTTGAGGCGGAGCAAAAGACCCAAAGCCGGGACCTATTGATGAACAGCATCCTGTATGAATATCTTTTCCTGCTGGCGGACAAGTTCCCCAATAAGAAACCAGCCGGAGCGGAGAAGCGGTCCAATTATGTGGAGGAAGTGCTGAATTTCATAGAGGGCGCTTTCTGCGACCCCATTACCGTCCAGGACATCGCCGATCATTTATGCCTGAACCGCTCCTACCTTCATCGGCAATTCAAGGCGGCTATGGGCGTATCCGTCCAGGACCACCTGCTGGACCGGCGCATCCGGCAAGCCTGTATTCTGCTGAAAAATACCGACCTGCCAATCCAGGTGGCGGCAAGGTCGGTAAGCTATCAGGACGCACTTTATTTTTCTAAAATATTTCACCAGAAAAAGGAAGTCACCCCCAGCCAGTACCGAATGAGACACCAGAGGCGTTCACAAACTCTGTAATGCCGTTTCTCTATTTCTTTTGGGAAAACCCACAGACAAATATTCTGTCCCGCTGCCGATATGGAAATATAGCCAACTACGTGATGATAGTCCCACAGTCTCTGAGGATAAGAGTATAAATTCAGCGTGCGGGATTTCGTATCTTTAGAACGTCACTTCCATACCGTCATAGGCGGCCAGAATCCCCCGTTCTCTCCCCCACGCCTCCAGCTGGTCATGGGTCATCCCCCCGTTGTGGCTGAAATGATTCACAACCTTCACAGTATGGCTGCCAGAGCAGCCCAGGTCATGGAGCTTTTGGAAAAAGGCCTCTCCGTCAGGCAGACCCATATGATAGCCGCCGGCCGTCTTTTTCCCCATAGTGGCGTCCAGGCTGATCAGGTCATACCGCTCCGCCGTTATGAGCGCCCAAGCCTCCGCGCTCAGGTTCACGCCGGTATCATGGCCGTAAAAGACCGTCTTCCCCGCTTTTTTGCAGATGTACACAAGGCATTCCTCCCGCTGGTCATGATCAGCGGGCACGGCGGTGATCTCCCATCCATTGGCCCGGAACCGGTCTTCCCCGTGAATCACATGGAAGTTCACCACGCCGTCAATGGGATGCGGTTTGAACCGCTCAACCAGGATATGGGCGTCGAAGGCGTCCTTGACCGCCTGGCTGCCGTAGACTTCCAGGACGCCTTCCGCGCCGTGGCCGAAGTGCTCATGGCGGTGGATCAGGTCTGTGGGAAACCAGTGGTCCATGTGGCTGTGGGTTACCAGCAGCGTGTGAATCTTCGCCAGCTCCAGGCCGTACCGCAGGGCGTGGCAGTAGGTGTCCGGCGGGAAATCAATCAGCAGTTCCCCGTCCAAAACAGCCTGGGTGCGGGTACGCAGATTCTTTCCGCCCCGCTCCCGGGCTTGGGTGCAGATGGGGCAGGAGCAAAACAGCGCGGGCCAGCCCTCGGCGGCGGCGGTTCCCAAATAACGTATTTTCAAAAAGCTCCCTCCTTTTGTCGTTTTTGTTCAGCCGCGGTCCTGACACGCGGGTTCCGCCAAGCGGTACCGCTCCAGGTCCATCTCTGCCCTCCCCTGCGCATGGAAGGAAATCCCGTCCGCCTCCTGCGGGGTGTAAAGGGTGGCGGAGAGAACCTGTTCTCCCCCGTTGACAAACACCTCCACGGAAAAGCGGTCCAGGATCAGGCGCAGCTCCAGCTCCCCCGCCCGGTCCCGCACAGGCACGGTTCTCCGGTGGACCAGATTGCAGGGAAAGCCGGAATATGTACGGTCCAGCGTCAGAAGATTGGGGCCGGACTGAAAACAGAGGGCGGTAAAGCGATGGCCGTCCTGCGCAAATTTCAGAGTAAACGTCCCATCCCCCCGGCACCGCAGCGCGATCTTCATATCCAGCGTCCGGCCGGATACGCCGGGCAGGGTCAGGGAACCGGAGAGCGGGACATTTTCGTAAGAAACCCGCTCCTTCCGCCACGCCTCCAGCTCACGAACGGGGCTTTGGATCAGCCGCCCGTCCCGGACAGACAGCTCCCGGGGCAGGGTAAGCTGTCCGAACCACTTCTGTCCCTTCGGGACATAGCAGGACGGCTCCCCCGCAGCCTGCATCCATCCGATCATGACCCGCCGCCCGTCCGGCAGGAGGGCGGTCTGGGGCGCGTAGAAATCCAGCCCCTGGTCCACAGGCGAGATGCTCTGCCGGATGAATCTCCCGCCGCTATCTAAACTGCCCAGGATACAGAGCACCTCCTGGCCGTTGTGAAACTCCGGGCCGGGAGCCTCCAGCTCCTGGGGAGAGACCAGCAGGATAGATTGTCCGTCCAGGGAGAAAAAATCCGGGCATTCCCACATCTTCCCCCACTGGTTGGCGGAGCGGTCCAGCGCCCCCTCCAGCCGCCAGCGCTCCAGGTCCTCCGACGAATACAGCAGAACCTCTCCGCTGCCGTCTCCGGCACGGTTTCCCGCCACGGCATACCAGCGGGAACCATCCCGCCACAGTTTGGGGTCCCGGAAATCCTGCGCGCTGCCGCCGGGCGGAAGCTGCTCCCCGGTGATCACCGGGTTGGCGGAGAGCTTTTCGTAATTCTCTCCGTTTCCCACCGCCAGGCACTGCGCCTGGACTTCTCTTCCCTCCTCCAGGCGGCGTCCCGTATACATCAGCAGATGCCGCCCATCGGGCGTTTCCGCCGCGGAACCGGAAAAGCAGCCGTCCCGGTCATAGGGCTGGTCGGGGGCCAGCGCGGCGGGCAGGCGCTCCCAGCGGAGCAAGTCCCGGGACTTGCAGTGCCCCCAGTGCATGGGGCCCCAGCTGGTGCTGTAGGGATGATACTGGTAAAAGAGGTGGTATTCTCCCCGGTAGACGGAAAATCCGTTGGGGTCGTTCAGCCAGCCCGTGGTGGGCGTCAGATGGAACAAAGGCCGCTCTGCCGGGGAGATCAAGGCGCCCATCCTCGCCTCATAAGCCCTTGCCCTCCTTAACTGCTCTGAAATCATAGACCGCACCGCCTTTCTTCTTTTCCTCTATCCTACCAGGCTTGGCCGGACTTGTCCAGCCCGCCCTCACTCAGGAGAATATTCTTTGATTTGCATGGGACGCAGTTTGTGGACGGCCGCCTTTCCTCTGCCCTTCAGCGCCAGCGTCCGTCCTTCGCTCTCCGGATACCAGCGAACCGACAAAACCGCCTCCCCGTCATTTGCGAAAAACTCCAGGGCACTGGTATCCGCCAGGATGCGCAGATTCCGCAATTCGCGAACGGGAGCGGTCCGGCTCCCCCGGCCCCAGCCGCCCTCCCGGACGGTCAGCGTCAGCGCTCTATTCCCTGTCCGCAGGGAAACGCCGGAGAGGTCCAGGGACAAATCCCCTTCGCATATGATCGCAATATCGGAGAGGAGAGGCAGGTCTATCGTTTTTTCTCCCTCGAAGTCATATTCCCGGGACTCCTCACGCAGTCCCTCCAGCTCCGGGACCGGGTTCATCACCAGCCTGTTCCGGCGGCGTTCAAGTACTCGCGGCACCGTCAAACAGTGTTGCCAGCCTTGGGCGGCAGTTGGATTGGAGTACTCCGCGTCCGGCATCCCCATCCAGCCTATCAGCAGACGGCGGCCGCCATCCGGGAAGGTCTGCGGCGCGTAGAAGTCAAAGCCAAAGTCGAAGGGAAGGAACTCCCCCAGCCGGCAGTCTCCCCGGAAGTCGCCAAAAAGCGGAAAGTACCCGGAGGCATAGACGTTCTCAAAGCCCGGTCCCTTTTCCGGAACCCCTTGGGGGGAAACCGCCAAAAACCACTGTCCGTCCATTTCAAAGAGATCGGGACACTCCCACATATAGCCAAAGGCCGCCGATGTGCGGAGCGTGTTGATATGCTTCCATTGGAATTTGTCCTTTGACTCGAATATCAGCGCCGTGCCCGCGTCTTCCACCGTCCGGGCCCCCAGCACCATGTAATAGACGCCGTCCTGCTTCCACACCTTCGGGTCCCGCACATGCCGCGTCAATCCGCCGGGATAATCCTTGGGTCCCATCAGCAGCCGTTTCCAGCCAAGACGCACCCCGTCCGGGGAATAGGCCACGGCGGTATTGTTCTCACGGCCTTCCAGGACATAATCGTAGTCTCCGCCGTGTTTGACATTTCCTGTGTAATACAAATACAAGCCGTCCTCCCCGCAGAGGGCCGAGCCGGAATACGCGCCGTGGACGTCATAGGGCTCGTCGCTGTACAGCATGACCGGGCACCGCTCCCAGGAGAGCAGATCGCGGGATTTGCAGTGCCCCCAAAACTTCACGCCGCCGTTGGCATCGAAGGGCGCGTATTGATAGAAGACATGATACTCGTCCCGAAAACGGCACAGGCCGTTGGGGTCGTTGAGCCAGCCGGTGGGCGGCGCCAGGTGAAGGCCGGGCCGCCAGGGGCCGTCCTTCACCGCCTGCCGTTCCGCCGCTGCGGTCAGGCGGACCAGATCCTTGTGCAGCGCATTCATAGAACCCCTCCTTTTCGCATGGGCCTATAGGCTTTCTTCCAAGCCGCCCGTCCTGCGGGCGGCTTGGAGGAATTGCCCTCTCATCAGACCTGGATCACCTTGTCCAGAGCCTTGCAGACGCCGGTTTGGATGGTCACGCTCTCATAGTCGTCGGAGTTCGTCACCAGCACCACCACCACATCGGGATGGCCAGCGGCGGCGATTTTGTCCCGGTCAAAAGCGATGAGTTTTTCACCGGCCTTTACCGTTTGCCCCTCCTGGACAAAGCACTCGAAGCCCTCGCCGTTCATCGCCACCGTATCTACGCCGACATGGATCAGCACCTCCATGCCGTCTGGAGAGGTGATGCCCACCGCGTGCTGCGTCTCAGCGACAGAGGAAATCTCGCCGTCGAAGGGAGCCGCTATGAAGCCCTCAGCGGGCTGGATGCCCACGCCCTGTCCCAGCACTCCGGCGGCAAAGGTCTCGTCGGGGATCTCCTCGGAGGGAATGACCGTTCCGGAAACCGGGGCGTACACCGCGCCGGGCCGGCACTCCACAGCGGGGAGCGCGGGCTCGGGCTGGACGGCCTTTTTCTCCGCGGGAGCGGCGTCCTTATAGCCAAACACCCAGGTCAGAGCGAAAGCCACACCGATGGAGACAGCGGCCATGATGATGTAATTGATAGGGTCATTGAGGCACAGCAGCAGGCCGAACAGGCCGGTCACGCCGGTGCCGCTGGCCCCCAGTCCCACCAGAGAGGCGTACATAGCGCCCGCCGCGCCGCCGATGGCGCCGCAGACAAAGGGCTTGAAATAGCGCAGGTTCACGCCGAAGATGGCGGGCTCGGTGATGCCCATGAAGCAGGAGAAGGCGGAGGGCAGGGCCACGGACTTGGTCTTCTGGTTCTTGCTCTTGAGGGCAACCGCCAGAGTGGCCGCGCCCTGTGCCATATTGGCGGCGGAGGCCAGAGGGAGCCAGTAGGTCACGCCGTACATGGACAGCTGTCCCATGTCAATGACCGTGTACATGTGATGGATACCGGCCACCACAGTGGTGGAATACAAGCCGCCCATAATCAGGCTGCCCAGGCCCAGGGGGAGCGTGAGCAGGGTCTGGATGCCTCCGATGACCCCGTTCTCGATGGTCACGAAGATGGGGCCAATGATGGAATACGTCAGGTAGCCGGTGACAAATACGCTGGCCAGGGGCGTTACAAACAGGTCGAACATGGCGGGAACGATCTTGTGCAGGCGCTTTTCGATGAAGCACATCACCCACACGGCGATGATCACCGGAATGACGTGGCCCTGATACCCCACCAGGTCCACCTCATACAGGCCGAACCACACACTCTGCGTCCGCAGCACGCCCTGGGTCGCTACCGTCCAGGCGTTCTGGAGGTCCGGATGGATCATCAGCATACCGATGACCGCGCCCAGATAAGGATTTCCTCCAAACGCCTTGGCGGCGCTGTAGGCAATCAAAATCGGCAGGAATACGTATGCTGTATTGGCAAAAAGATTGGCGAACACATAAATGGAGCCCGAAGTGTCGATGTGAAGGAACCCGTTGTTCACCATGAAGTTCAGCGCCTCCATGATGCCCATCAGGAAACCGCTGGCCACGATAGCCGGGATAATGGGAACAAAAATATCCCCCAGGCACTTGATTGCCCGCTTGAAGACATTTTGCTTGGCGGCCGCCGCGGCTTTGACCTCTTCTTTCGTGGCGGCGGTGAGTCCGGAGATGGCAATAAACTCGTCATAGACCTTATTGACCGTGCCGGTGCCCAAGATGATCTGAAGCTGGCCGGAGGCGCTGAAAACTCCCTTGACCCCGTCAATGTCCTCTACGGCTTTCGCGTCGCACTTGGCGTTGTCCGCCAGGACCAAACGGAGCCTGGTGGCACAATGGGCGGCGGAAACCAGGTTTTCCTTCTTCCCCACCTTGTCGTAGATTTCCTGGGCTACTTTTTTGTAATCCATCGTTCTGCTTCCTTTCACATTTTATTTCAGCTCCATGGATGGAGCTGAGGCACAAAAGGAATTCATGAATACGTATTCTCGAAAATCCTAAAAAAAGGATGTCGAAACGTCATCCTTTTTCTATTCAAGTGCTCTCACGGATCACCAGAGAGGCGGAAAGCGGATCATCCAGCGCTTCCCGGGGACCGGGGCGGTCAATGCGGTCCAGCAGCCGCGCCACGGCCTCATGGGCCATCCGGGCGATGGGCTGGGACACGCTGCTCAGCCGGGGATTGAGATAACGGCCCATAGAGGTATCGTCAAACCCGATCACGCCGACCCTCTCAGGGACAGAAACCTCCAGCCGCCGGAGCGCGTCCAGGACCTGCAGTGCATAGATGTCATTTCCCGCGAAGACGGCTCCCCGCTCCGGCGATTGGCCCAGCCAGTCCTCTAACGCTCGATTCATCTGAACGTCGTCCTGATAAACAACGTTCGCCGTCCGCGGGCCATAGCCTATCTCCACAAGAGACCGGCGGAATCCCACATATTTCCCGTCGTAGTCCTTTCCGATGAACAGGAAGCGCCGGAAGCCCCGTTCCAGCAGATGCGCCGCCACCATGGCACCAGCCTGGGCGTGATCCACATAGACTGAATCCAGGCCCTTGGCCCGGCGGGTAACGGTTACAACGGGCACATCCAGTATTTTGACGTACTCCCGCCATTCCCCGCTGGTCTCCCGGATAGGCACCGCCAATACGCCGTCTACCCGGTAACGCCGGACCACATCCAAATACTCCTGTTCGTTCCGGGGGTTGTAATCGCTGTTGAACAAGATGATGCTGTACCCGTTTTCCCGGGCCTCGGTTTCGATCCGTTTCGCAAGATCGGCAAAAAAGCCGTTGGAAATGTCGGTCACCAGCACGCCCAGCAGCTTCGTTTTGCTGCCCTGGAGTCCCTTGGCCAAGGCGTTAAACTGATAATCGTGCTCTCTGGCGCAGGCCAGCACCCGTTCCCGAATCTCCGGAGCCACTGTCATACTTCCGTTCAGCACACGAGACACCGTGGGCTGGGAAACGTGGGTCAGTTTTGCGATTTCCGTCATTGTAATCATATTGGCTCCACTAGAATACGTATTCTTTAAACACAAGTGAATTGTAGCACAGCTTTCACGCAAAAATCAATTCATGGGTTACACAAAACTTTCCCCTGTATTTTATTGATATTACTGGAAATCAAGGATCATCATTTTGTGACCGCTCACGTGTAGCCAATCCCAGGCTCCTTCTTTGGATATAGCGACTCAAATTTTGAGTGATAATTCCAGCCCTCCTGCTTTTCATCCCCTTCTGTTTGTGGTATACTTTAATTTAAAGCACAGGCCAAAGAAGGAGATGGTCACACGCCTTATTACAGTATCGATGAACTGCGCCGCATCATTGCGCCGATTGCCAGCGCTCATGGCGTAGAAAGCGTTTCGGTATTCGGCTCCTACTCCAGAGGCAACGCCACAGCAGGCAGCGACGTAGACTTAAAGATTGAAAAAGGCCGTCTCCACTCTCTCTTTCAACTGAGTGGATTTCGTCTGGCTGTGGAAGACGCCCTGCGCCTCCCGGTGGAAATGATCACATCGGACTTTTTTGATCCCGGCTTTTTGAAAATGACTACCTTTTTCAGGATGCCTGCTGTATGTGCGTTGTTCAGATTTGTGAACTGGTTTCCCAGCTCTCGGATGATGTCAAGCAGAAAGATCCCGCCGTGCCTTGGCGAATTATCAAAGATACTCGGAACTTTTATGTCCACGCTTATGGTGCGATTGATGTTGCCGGTATTTGGGATACACTGGGGCATAACATCTCCTCTTTGAAAGTTGCTTGTGAGGCGATTCTGGAGCGTTGACCCACAACTTGACCCACGATAGAAAAAACATGGGTGGAAATAACGGAGAGAACAGGACGCTGACATGACAAAATCCGGGCACGAAAGGCCCGGATGGAGGGAATAGGATGTACTCTCCCTCCCTATTCAATATTCACACGCATGAGGCCTCTGGTTTGAGTCCAGTAGTCTCCACCAACTTGCATTGACAAAAAAGATGCAGGCAAAACCCCGCACTTCTGTGCGGGGTTTTGCATATAAATCAAAAAAACTATAGCAATTAAGAACAATTTTCTCACATTCAAAAAATCCGGGAGCGTAAAATAAAAATAACGCACCGGAGATGCAAATTCGCCGGATTTGGGAGTTTTTGGGGATACGCATGACTCCAACTCTCCAGCACTCAAAACAACGAAAAGGCCGTCCACAGCCTGCCAATTTTCAGGCAGACCAATGGACGGCTTTTTTGTTCCCCCTGTTCACATTGGTGGTTATGCTTGCTTTACCTCTCAATCGTTGTTGGTATTGGTAATAGCATTATCAATGCCTTTCGGCTATACTTGCCTGGGCGGTTCCCTATAATTGGTGAGATTGTGCCCTATGGAGCTTGGAGAAGCGAATAGGGGGAAGCTATGATTTGTCCATATTGCAGCCGCACAATGGAGTCGGGGTCTATTCAAAGCCGAGGGACAATCCGGTGCTTTTCCGACAAAACGTTGCGAATCGAATGGCGTCCGCAGGCTTCGGCAAAGGACGGAATTACGATTGCCTCATGCGGCGCCGGCCCGTTTGCCTACGCTTTGGAACCGGCATTTTACTGCCCAGAGTGCCAAATGGTAGTGATTAAAAAAGAAGACGGCGATTGAAAAGTCATTTCCTTATTTTTACGGGGAGGGGCCTTTATGAAGCGGACTATAATCTCTCTGCTGTGTCTGGCGGCACTATTGTGCGCTGCTATCTATTTCTATTACAGGAACCCGGCGGCGGAATTACCGCCGGAAGACGGAGGCGGTCCCGCTCTGGCCAAGCCTGTGATTTACCTCTACCCGGAGGAGGAGACGGAGGCCACCATCTGCCTGGACTTGGATGGGAACCTGACCTGCACCTATCCCGCCTATGACGGCGGCTGGACCGTGACGGCTCAGCCCGGCGGAATCCTGACGGACGCGGAGGGCCGGACCTACAACTATCTCTACTGGGAGGGTGCTACCCCGACGGAGTATGACTTCTCCCAGGGCTTCTGTGTCCCTGGCAAAGATACCGCGGTCATCCTCTGAATAGTAAAAGCCCTCATAGGCGGTGGCCGAACCGATGCCGGACCCCTTTGTGATAAACTCCACCATCCCAGCGGCCGGATACCAGGATATCTGCCATTCGATATAGGCTGTGACCCCCGGCGGGTCCGCCAACAGGCCGGTCGCAAACTGTTCCAGCGCCCCTTGGTTCGTCTGGACATACTCAATAATATCAGCTTTCTCGACGCGCTTTTGGAAAACCGTAGTATACAAGAATTCGGCGGCCGCTATGGCGCACAAGATACAAATTGCCGCAACAATTATCGGTCTTTTCATATGAGCGCTCCTTGTACAGTTTTGCTCACGCCAATGCGGGGACGAAGGTACTCCACCCGCTGCCGCCCCGCTCCGCATCCCGGTCGTCCGAGAGGGTGAACGAGTAAACCGGCTGCCGGAAGCCCTTGCTGTCGGTTAGGTATTGCAAGTCACAGGCTGTAACCCGCACCCGCTTGGGGGACAGTTCATCAAACATGGGCACGTCCCGCCAGGAGAACCGGCCCGCGCAGAGCCGGTGATATGCCTCCTCGGGAGAGATGACTGCGGCGTCCCCTTGTAGAGTGCTGACAGAAAGGACGTTGTCTACTCTGAAAAGAACGCCGTCCTCAGCTGCCCGGCAAGCCAGTTCACCATCCGTCAGCACGCCGTCTTCCATTACGCTCTCCGCCCGAAAGGCGTACTCTCCCTTTTCCCTGTTTACCACAACGAAGCTGGCCGCGCTGGGTACGTCAATGCCCAGCTTTTCCAGAGCGGACCGGAGTTCGCGCTCCGTACCTGTTCCCCCTTTCTCTATATGGCGCAGATCGTTGTCTACCCGGTAATCTGTGTAGTGATAGGAGCAGTCTTTATAACTTACCCACAAGCTATATGTTCTGTGATCGGTGTAGGCGGCAATATTGTCATAATAATTCACATCCACATCTGGACTTCCGAGATCGGCCTCCACACCCAGCCGTTCGATAAACTCCACCGCAAAGGCGTCACAGCTTTTCTTCGTGAAGGGCTCCGCCCAATATACGCCGGACGGTCCCGGCTCATTAGACAATACGCATTCCCGCACCCACTCCACGCCTTTGGTATTGGCGGCATAGATCGGTGCGTCCGCCAAATTACCGTAGGGCTGAAGGCGGTAGGCCAGGCCCACTCCGGCCAGTACGGCTATGGACAGAACCGGGAGCACGGCATAGGCTCCGGCACATTTCCACCGCTTTCCTTTCAGACTGACAACCAGCATGCACAGGCAGTACCCCAGCATGGCCCCCAGGGTATTGCAGATCAGATCGTCTACATCAGCCTGTCCCCTGTCGAGACTATACTGGAGCGCCTCAATTAAAAACGACGCGCCCGCTCCCGCAGCCAGCATCCAATACCACCGCTGAAACCGTTTCACCGACAAAGGGAGCAGCACTCCCAGGGGGAGAAGCATGGCAATATTCAACAGAGGATTCAGCCAAGCCTGAAGGGCAAAGACGTTCCACGCCTCCCAAAAGGCCAAAAACGGGCGGAGCTGAATGCGCATTCGTATCCCGCCCCCCATGCGGTCCATAAGCGTGACCGCGGCCAGCCCGCCCAGGTAGCACAACAGAAGCAGAATCGCCGCGGCTTGTCCCCATGGAAAACGCGCCCCTTCCCGGCGGCGTCTCCGGTCCAGCGGGACAAGCAGCGCCGCGCCTGCGGCCAAGCCAATCAGAGCAGGAGGGATCGCCCGCCGGAACACATAGAAAATCAAACCGATAAAATCGTGCATAGAAACCTCCCCGCTGATGAAAGCGCCTATCTCTCAGCCGCTTTTCTTATATACCAAAGGTTGCTTGCATAATATTTCAGGCCGCAATAAGCCAGGTTCTCACAGGAATTTCAAGTGGAGGTCCGTTCCGCCTCCTCCGCCGCCCGTCGTTCCAGCCGGCGCAGCCAGAGAAAATGTCCCGCAATCAGCGCCACCGTCAGGACCAGGGCCGTCGTATCTGCGGCTTTCCCCGACAGGCCCAGTCCCTTCTCGACCAGCAGATAGGACGCCAGCAGCATCTGAGGGAAAGGCGTGATTCCATAAACCAGCACGGCGAAGAGGATCAGCCTGCCTACAAGGAACAGCGCGGCAAGCAGCACCCCGCAGGTACCCCAGTACCATTTCAGCTCCCAAAGCAGCCTCCGCCCGCCGTAGAAGTACACCAGCGCGTCCAGCGCCGCCAGGCTCAAAAGCCACAGCGCCGTCAGAACTGCGGTCCTGCCGGGATAGTAGACCGTGCAGAGGCTGTGCGTCACGATATCCACGCTTGCGCAGAGCTGAAGGACGATCCAGACCGGCAGCACCGCGATAGTGAGGCGTTTCCCGGTTTTTTCACTCATGGCTGCTTCTCCTTTCCCCCGGCGGGCCGGGCCTACGAATCAATGGAATCAATGATCTTTTTAAATTCTTCCACCGTGAGATTGCCAGATATCGTTTCAAAGATCAATCCGTCGGACCAGGTTGTGGTAATGGTGTCATTGTTGGACAGTATGTAAACCGTTTTCGTGCCGCTAGTATACTGTTCGACAGGGGTTTTATCCTTTTCAAATATAAATGATTCCACATCTTCTGACGAATGATAGCGATGTATCCTTATGCTGAAAAAACGTTCTCCGGCATCTTGAAACATCGTGTTCACAATGTCGCTCCGACTCGTGCGGATAATCTCCGGCTCAGACGCCTCAAACCCCTCCGGGTACCAGGTTGGAACAAACTCCCCTGAAATTCCGCACTCATCAAGAGCGGCCTGTAACAAGCCGGCGTACTCGTCACTGGGAGCCTCCTTTTCCCCGTCGAGATAAATGGAATCAATGATTCTTTTCATCTCCTCTTCCGTGACGGTTCCTCCGATGATGCACTCAATCCCGTCCTGTATCCAAGCCGCCTTACGCCAGTCATGATCGGTCAGGAGATAGTGCCGGACGCCTCCACTCTCATAGAGAACAGGGGAATTGCCGTCCTTTTCAATGACTGTCCCAGGAATACCCTCTCCGTATTTTGCATAGCTGATGCCTAAAAAATCCTTTTGGTCCGTCTCCACCCAGGCATAAATAGACTTCTGACCCGGCATGACGGTGCCGGTCACTTCCAGCTCCCCGAACTGCTCCGGGAACCATTTTGGGGCGGCAATATCCAGCTGAAATTCCTCCAGCGCCTCCTCAATAGAGCGGTAGTGCAGCTTCTCTTCCCCTGAAGCCAATGCAGGGTCCCCTCCGTTTCCGGTGTAGATCAACTCGATCATCCGTTTCCTGTCTATATCGGAATAGATGGAGCCAATGATTCGTTCCATTTCCTCCACTGTGATTGGAGCGCAAATAATACACAGTATATTGTCTACAGTCCATGCCGCCCTGCAGTCGCCATGATCAGTTACAATATAGTGCCGCATACCGTTGGTTTCATAGACAATAGTCTCATTTTTATCCTTTTCAACGACAACAGCGGGGCCGTCTTCCCCAAATTCGGAGTATTCGACTGTCAGAAATTGTTCCCCTTCCCCAGAACTGGCAAAAATCAGCATCCCAGAAGGCACCACAGAGCCTGTAACCTCAAGCTCCCCAAACCGCTCCGGAAACCAATGGGGGACCAAGGGAAGGTTTATCCGAAACGCTTCCAGCGCCTCGTCGAGAGTCGAAAACTCCGCAGTCTCTCCTTCCGCAAAGGGGTAGTTCCGGTCCTTCTCCTGATAGCCCGCCTTGTCCGCCGAGCCGGTGAAAGTAAACCGCTCATCCGTCCATCGGCCAAAAAAGCCGAAGATGTCCATGCCAAAAGCCTGAACCGTCACCATGGAGGCCAGCACCGCAATCACCGCCGCTACGGCCCAAAAAGCCCGGCGGGACATACGGTTTTGACGCCTTCCCCGGCTCTGAGGCTCCAGAAGCGCCGCGTATTTCTCGTGGAAGTCCGCCAGGGACCTTTCCGGGTCGAAGCCGCCGGGCAGAGGGTCCACCCGCTCCAGCTCTTCCAGGAATCCATCCAGGGTCCCGCTTTCCAGCTCTTCGGCGTCCGCCGTTTCAAGCCAGTCGAAAAAGTCGTCCTCCAATTGGCGGACCTCCTCACGGTTTCGATCATCGTGAAGCATTCGGATCACCTCCTATCCCTCTAATTGTCTCAGAGGGGCCTTTTGTTTCCAGCCCCGAAAAATTTTCTTGATTTTCCAGGAGCCTGCGGCATCGGTTCTTCGCCCGGAAGACCCGTACCCTGCACCGCTCCACGGGAATGCCCAGGCGTTTGGACAGCTCCTCATAGCCAATCTGATCCCCGTAATAGGCAATCAGGATTTCCCGGTCCTGTTCGTCCAGCTCCGGCGGAAGCACGTCCCGCAAGGAGGTAAAATACGCGTCGTCTTTCCCCTTGTCCGGCACTTCCCCATAAGACAGGGTCTTCCTTCTCCGGCGCTGCCGCAGGGCGTCCCCGATCAGGTTCCGCAGCGTGACGAACAGATAGCCGCCGGGAGAGCGGCGGTCTTCCTGTAGCGTCGGGGCCTTGGTCAAAAAGAGCAGGAACGCCTCCTGGGTGAGGTCCTCCGCTTCCTCTATAGAAAAGCCTGCACGCATAGCTACCGCCACCATTTTCGGCGAGTATTGCAGGTACAGTGCGTCTATCCAGTCTTTTACAGATTCCACGCGCAGCGCCTCCTCTCCGTGTTGATCATAGCTTAAATAGAAAAAAATGTAAAGATATTGTTGAAGCCTGTAATATTTTCCCTTCCCCAAACAACTATAACCCTATAGAGGCAGTCCGCCTGGGAAGCGGATTCGCCTCAATGTGACAAAAAGGCTTATTTATAGTATAATTGTCTCAGGCCGGTCAAACGTTTCACACGCAGGGGAAAAATTTTGGAGGCTTCGGATATGTTGAAAAGAAAATGGGCCCGCGCGTCCATCGTTCTGATGGGCTCGGGCCTGGCCATACTGTTGATCGTTTTGCTTTTTGGAGAGGTTATGCTTTTCGTGTCGGAAACCTCCATCGGCTGGATGGCCTCCTGCGGCGTCACGCTGATGCTTCTCGGCGGGTTCTGCCACCTGTTCACCTCGAACTGCCCCCACTGCGGCGGGCTTGGCCCCCGGCCCAGGTGGTCCTATTGGGACGATGAATACTGTCCCCGCTGCGGAAGGGCATACGCATACGATGACCGTCCGGGTGGTTCTCCCAAGGAAAAGACGGAGGCCCGCCCACCTTTCACGCTGGACCGCAAGCCCGCCCGGCGGGCCGCGCTTCTACTGGCGGCGGGAATGCTCTGCCTGGCGGCTGCGGGCATGATCCCCGCAGGATTTCCGCATCCGCGAATCTGGAGACCGGATGAGGAACTCCGGTATATCAAGCTCCTTTTAACCTTGGCGGGGACCGGGCTTCTCCTGTCGGTATGGCGGCTGTGCGCCCGGAAGCTTCGCTGTCCGGCGTGTCACAAGGGCGGCGTTCCGCCCTGGCTGAAGCCGGGAGGCATCCGGTACTGCCAGAGCTGCGGCGCGGCGCTGTCCTTTGCGGCGGACCGCCAGGCGCCGCGCGGAAGTCCCCGGCCAAAGAGAGACGCCGTGAAGGCATCCTTCCAGCATCGCCGGGCAGCTATCCGCCGGGGAGGCAGAAATGGACATCGTGCTGGAGCAGCTTGCGGAGCTCCGCTTCCACCGCACTCCTCTGGAGATCGTCCTCCGCTTACTTCCCGAAAGCACTCGGAGCATGAAGATTGATCCGGAAAGGGACTATCGGATTTACATCTACGCCTATGACCGGCGGGAACTGCCCCTCTACCTTGTTCACGGACAGGAGAAAGACCGGGAGCTGGGGACGTTCCTGCTGGAGATGACACAAATGGAGCGATGACATATAGCCACCACTCCAACATGGGGAAAATAATTATGAAATTTAATGCGAAACGCTTCATAAAGAGACAACTGCCGGTCTGCGCCTGTATCCTCTTTTTGACGCTGTGTGGGCTGTTTTTCTGGTTCCATCGTTCCCCCGCTTTATTCCCTCTTCTTGAAGGCAAAGGAACGCCCATATACGAAGCATGGATATACCACATCCCCGGAGTCAGCGGCTTCGATATGGAAGCAAGCATATCGGACCAGCAGATTGAAGAACTGCTGGCGCTTGCGCCTGTGAGAAGAGGGGCCTCCTTTCGTGCCGTGCCTTGTCCCGCATTCGAAATCCATGTAACCTTTGAGGACAAATTTTATGAATTGATCGTCGGCAAAAATGGGTGCATCTGCGTGAATGGTTTCAGTTTCTATGACTCAAATGACAAAGAAACCTTCTGGGCTGACTCAGGAGAGCTGTTTTCAGCCCTGTATGAGTACCATATTTCCGCGGGAGGTGAGCCGATTCCTTAATTATTTTGAATCTCTATTACCGACTGGCACCGAAGCCTTCGGCGAGAATTGCCTCTCTACCTCGTATTTGACATACCAACGAAAAAAATACTGCCGGGGCGGTGTTGAAAAGCACCGCTCCGGCAAAGGAAGAAAGATTGTAATTGATGGATTCTGCTCTTACCTACGACCAAAGCGGCAATCCACGGCGGATGTTTAATCTACCACTCGATAAATTTCCAAGAGTCCACTACAGTTGTCGACAACTTCTGTTTGTTTCATGTCATCCGAGACTATAACACCAAGTGATAACTCAAACTCATACTTCAAGCCAGGATTAATTTGCACATAAATCGTGTTGCTTTTTCCGCGAAACCCAACACAATATTCACTGTCATTTTCCACTATAAGTGACATGTTGATCGAGGAACTGACATCATGAAATACAAAGAACAAGTCCGAATCCGTCTCGGGAACTGGATATGTTATCGCAGCATTTGACTCCGAAAGCTCAAAGTTAATAGTTTCAATTAGAACCATGTTTTTCATAAGTTTTTTGTCGTGTTTGAAAGAAATCGGAATCGGCGTCGCTGTGCTTTCATTTTCTGCCGCTTCACCCGCAGTGAAACCAACAGATAAGCTCAAAAGGATGGTGCAAATACCAAAGAATGCTATTTTTTTGAAACAACTTTTTTGCATTGAACCACTCTACTTTCTTAAAACCAAATTTTTAGTACAATGATTTTTATGGCAAATATGTAAGTTCCTCTTTGGCCCATTTCAAAATCTCACCCCCCCGAACTGCCACACTGTATGAAATAAAATGTTGAAGCCTGAAAGATTTTCCCGATTTCAAACAACTCTAAGAGTATAGGGAGCGCTCCAAACGCAACGGCGTGGAAAGCGTGGCAAAAGACTTGTTTATACTTAAGTTGTTTCAAAGAGGCCAGACATTACACCCTCGGAAAAATTTTTTGGGAGCCGGGAGCTGGGGGCATTCCTGCTGGAAATGGCACAAATGGAGCGATGACATATAGCCACCGCTCCAGCACGAGGAGGAAAAATATGAACAGACTTATAAAGAACCCCAAGCCTGGATCTACGGTTGGGACAGCGGAGAAATTCATGCCATGAACTTCTCCGCAGAGGATGTGGAACGGCTCACCCTTTCTCAAAGCGGATATACCTATACGGTAGAAGTAACAGAAAAAGAGGACCTCCAGGCTGTCATTGATATGGTGAATAGCTTCCAGCACACCGGAAACGAGCTCAAGCACGGCTTTCTCTTCGGCTCCAACAGCGGTGAGCAGCCCGTCTCTGATACAGCCCGTCTCTGATATGGAGGTAAGCTGTTGGGTTTATCAGGGAACGACGATTTCAAGGGCGCCGTCCAAACTGTGCAGAGGCTCTATGGAATTGTTTTTCGAGATGTACCAAAAGTATAAGCCCGACAAGTGATATCGTATTCCATTATTCAAGTAATGATGATGAATATTCTCTCATCTATGTCCTATTTCTTTCCCAAGATTGCAAAACACAGTTTCAGATGACAAAAGGATATCGCTTGACACAGGCAGGAATTTCAAAGAAGAAAAAAGAATTTTGGAGAAATTAAAATTTCTTGTCATAAAGTCGAGAAAAAGTTCGACAAGAAAAGTAGGAGACAACGCAAAGGACACCTCTGTTGTTCCTTGACAATTTCACATCCGAAGACTTGGATACGTTCCTGACAGGCCCCTTGACGAGAGGGGAAAGCGGCGCTGGAGAATGCGCCAAGACCACCTGTAAACGCGGCGAGATTGCAGTGAATTCTTCCGCCTTTATCAATTACGGTCAACGAAGGTGCAAAGCGATCACATTCGTCCAAAAAACAGCCCGTGGCAGGCTGTTTCGCCATGAACCCTGTCAGGGAGATACTCCTGCCCAGTCCCAGCCGCAAGCAAGGAGGGCAGCCGACAGAGATCCTGCCGGGGGGTGAAATCCCCGTGAAGCGGCTTAGCCAGCCGCTGTTCAAGTTTTTGCCCTGACGCCTGGGGAAGTAGTGTCGAATGCATGCGTGGAAATAACTTCATATTTCCTGGGGAGCTGCCTGTAAAGTCAGCTCCC
>Ga0137308_101190_pt1 | contig 28514 bp, 21 predicted proteins | sample Inofrocosms_June_FD_97181 | JGI IMG/M metagenome (GOLD analysis project Ga0137308, IMG submission 97181) | Mouse cecal microbial communities from Vienna, Austria - N-Acetylneuraminic and N-Acetylglucosamine D2O microcosms_June | ecosystem: Host-associated > Mammals > Digestive system > Large...
CTATTTCTCCACTCCCAAAGAAGAAATCTTCCATACCCCTTCTTCTTTCGTCAGCTCTATGGTCAGGTAATCAAGGGAATCCTCCTCACTCTCCGTAGTTTTCACCGGGACGCTGGCCACGGCAGTATCTCTTTCCGGATTCATTTGCAGGTTCAGTTCCTCCGTCTTCCACTCCGTCAGCTCTTTCAGAATATCCAAGTCATCCGTAAAGGACTCAGATAAAAATTCGGAAACGTTCTCGATGTATCCCTCTTGGCACACCGACATAAACTGCAAAACAATTTCCCTTGCCGCCGTTGCTGACACTCCGCCCATACTTACCGGATTAGCTGCCGAAAGAATCCCGAAGTTCTGCGCTATTGCACGCAGCCTTACACCAAATCCTCCTTCCGCTTCACTGGGATAATTGTAGAAAATCCCCCAGACATCATCTACACTGGAACGTATTTCCACAACATGAATCATACCGTTCTCTTCCTTAAAGAATTGAAACTCCGTATATTGTGACTGATAGCCTTGAGCTATAAATGCTTCCGCGATCTCATCCCGGTTCTTCCCTCTGTACTCCGAATCCTGCCCGCTGAAATGCTCTATCCTTAACGTCACATTTTCATTGAGCTCACTTACCCATTCTTCCGGAGCGGACATCTTCCAATCTTCCTTAGGAATCAAAATGCAATAGCCCTGACCATACTCCAGCCATGCCGGTTCCGATTCTTCCATACCTTCAATCATATATGTCAGGTTATAGCGATCCTCTTCTCCCGCCGCATAACTCATCCCCGAAAAGAGAGCAGGCTCTTCCGGCATGACTTCCGGATTTCCGGACTCCGGTATCCCGGCTTCCTGCTCACCGCTGCCGCCTGCATCCGTCCCTATGCCCACCGGGGGATCCGTCAATGTGACATCCTCATGATCCGTTTCCCCTTCCGGCCGGTTTGTTCCGTTCTCTGCCAAATAGGATTCCTCCTCCGGATTTCCGGCTGTCTCTCCTGCTTTCGCCGATGTAGCAAAAAGCAAAGCTACCGATAAAACCATCACGGATGCAAAACCAATGGCTATTTTTGTCTTTTTTCTATATTTCATAATCGCACCTACCCTTTCCTCTACTGCGTTTTTCCCGAAACCGCTGTACAGCGATACCGGAGCAAAATTTCTCTCTTCCATACCGATTAAAGTCAAGGCATAGCCCTTACGCGCCTGCCCCCCAAAAGTTCTCAGCACTTCCTCGTCACAAGCAAGCTCTATGTCACGGTTCAAAAGGATATACATCACCCACACCAAAGGATTGAACCAATGAAGACACACCGCCGCCGTTACCACAAGCTTTAACAATCCGTCAAAACGGCGGATGTGAATCATCTCATGCTGTAAAATATACTCCAGCTTCCGCTCCTCCTCATCCTCCAGTTCTTTCGGCAGCAAAATCACAGGCCGGAAGGCACCGTAGGTCAGCGGCGAAGCAATCCTGTCGGACTGGCGCACGTCCACTTTTCTTCTCAGACGGTTTCTGCGCAGCCACTGCTTAATAAAACGATTTTCCGAGGGAACTGCCGTTTTAAAAATCCTGATACAGCAAAGATACATGACGGTAAAAGCAATCCCGCAAAGGATAGTTCCGCCCATGCCCACTATACGCAGAACCCTCTCTCTATCCGATGCCCCCAAGCCGGACGCGCCAAAGGCGTCTGTATCACCGGCTGTAAAAACGGCATTTCCGGCAGCCGGGACAGTATTGACGGCGGAAGCTTTTACCGGAATATTTTCCCCGCCGGCCCCTGACGGCAGGATCCCGCCGCCGAATATCCTGTTCTCCGAAATGATTCCCTGTGAATCCTGAAAGGCTACCGACCGCTGCCCCATCAGCGAATAGGCGCTGAACGAAAAGGGCACCGAGAAGGGCACAATCAGCCGAAACAGCACGATACACCATAACACGGAAAATGTTCTTCCGGGCAGCTTCCTTCTAAACAGCTGTCTGAGCAGCAGCACTATCAGAATCAAGATACCCCCGTATACGCTCATAGCAAATAAATTTATACTCACCAGACTCATTCCGCTTCCTCCACAATCTGCTTCAACCTTTGGATCTGCTCCTTTGACAGCTTTTTCCTGCCGATCAATGCCGCAAACAGCTTATCAACAGAGCCGTCATAAATCTTATCAATCAATTCGTCCGTCTCCGCCACCTGAACTTCCTCCTTGGGAATCAATGCATGGCAGAGAAAATTAGGTTCCCTTCGCTCAATGGCGCCTTTTCCGATGCAGCGCTTGATCAGCGTGTAGGTAGTATTCATATTCCACCCTACCTCTTCTTTCAAAATATCGGAAATTTGTTTTGCGGTGGTATCTCCCCTCTTCCACAGAACCCCCATAACCTTTAATTCAGAATCAAAAAGCTTTGTTTCCATCTCCTGCCTCCCTAAACTCCATGCAGCCTGCCGCGCCATCCTATCCGAAAGTCCGAAAATCCGGCGGCAGCACACACTGCAAAGAACACACTGTTTGCTGCATAGCGTCTCGGGTTTTCATGTATGGAAAGTCCGAAAACACCTCACGGGTAAGGTATGGAAGGCTGCATATATACATAAAAAGAATCACACTACTGCAGTAGTTTTCTTATCTATAAACTACCACAGTAGTGTAGCTCTGTCAATCTTTTTTTTTAATTTATATCAAATCTTTGCTTTGCAGAAGTTGCAGGCGCTTTTGCCCGGTCCGGCGGGAGGGAGATTTTTGACGGGTGGGCAATAATATGTTAAAATCAGGAAAAAAGCGGGTGTCAGCGAAAGCCAGAAAACGTACAACAGGAAGGACGACGAAGACGATTATGAAAAACAAATGTTTAAAACTACTGAATTTTCTTTTGTATACCTTTGTCCTTTTTTTCCTATGTAATATTTTTGCATTCAATCGGATCGTGAAGGAGGGAATTCCGCAGATATTCCTGTACCTGCTTGGAGCATTGTCATACATCTGGATCCATATTTTCCCCCTGTTCTTCCCCCTCCGGCCTAAAACGGTACGGCTGAAGGTCTGTGCCGACGGCTGCTGGCTGCTGATTCTGTTTTTAAGCTCCACTGGACTGTCCTTAACCTTCTTCCTATTGGGCTGTTTACGGCTGCTGCCCATGGGAACCCCTCTCTCGGAACCGAAATTCTGGCTGGTCAATTCCCTGCTTGCCGTTCTGCTGGAGGCGCTGGTTTTCTGGAACGGTATGATACGTGTCTACAGTTCCTCCGTCCAGTTAGGCATCCGAATCCGTGTGGCAGGCATTGTCTGCGGTATGATTCCCGTTGCCCATCTCATAGTGCTGGGGATCATTATCCGCACGGCTGTAAAAGAAGCCGCTTTTGAAAACGAAAAAATACTGCAAAACGAATGTCGCTGCGGACAGCAGATCTGTGCTACAAAATATCCCGTTTTAATGGTGCACGGCGTCTTTTTCAGAGATTTCCGCTATTTTAACTATTGGGGACGCATTCCGAAGGAACTGGAAAAAAACGGCGCCCGTATTTTTTACGGAAACCATCAGTCCGCAGCCGCCATTGCAGACAGCGGCAGGGAGCTTGCCGGACGTATTCTACAGATTATCCGGGAGACAGGGTGTGAGAAGGTGAATATCATTGCCCATTCCAAGGGCGGTCTGGACGTAAGGGCGGCTCTGCAGCTGCCCGGTATTGCAGAGCATGTGGCCTCTTTGACCACAGTCAGCACTCCCCACAGAGGCTGTGAGTTCGCGGACTATTTATTGACTAAGATTCCCTCCGGACAGCAGGCAGGCATAGCCAAGGCATACAATGCCGCTCTCCGTAAATTAGGCGACCCTGATCCGGACTTTCTGGGCGCCGTGAAGGATCTCACCGCATCCGCCTGTTTAGAGTTCAACCAAAGAACCCCCGACATCCCCGGTGTCTTGTATCAAAGCATCGGCACCAAATTAAACAAAGCCGCAGGGGGACGCTTTCCCCTGAGCTTCACCTATGTGCTGGCAAAACATTTTGACGGCGCAAACGATGGCCTTGTAGGGCAGAAATCCTTTCCTTGGGGGTCTGATTACCGCTTCTTAACCGTAAAAGGAACGCGGGGAATCTCCCATGGGGACATGATTGACCTGAACAGAGAAAACCTCCCGGAGTTTGACGTCCGGGAGTTCTATGTGCAGCTTGTGGCAGACTTAAAGAAAAAGGGATTTTAATACCGGAAGCCTTTCCGCCGACGGTAAAATTACACAAGCCTTTTGGCCGTATTGCTTCCGAAAGCCGCTTTGGAAAAAGGACGTTTATACACCGCAACATATACCATGTACTGCAATGCTCCGCCTAAAAACACCATTGCCAGACAAAATACCACCGCACCGGAGGCGTTAATATGCCACTCCGGCAGAACGTGGGGTATCTCTTCTTTTACCGCCGCATAAAATCCGGAGACTGTTCCAAAACACACGCCTACCGCCACGTAGATTACCATGCTTAGGTAAAAGAATTTGTAAATAAATGCCGCCAATATATCAATTGCCAAGACCAGCAGCCCCACACCGGCCATGTCCAATATCAACTCCGACGCTCTCTCCGGCGCCCTCCATGCCCCCAATCCCCGAATCAATAATATGACAGCCACAGCCGCCAGATTTCCTCCCATGCTTATCAAAACCGGAACTGAGGTATGCAGCTTCTTTTTATAACACGAGCCTTCTACCATGGAACTGAGCCCCAAGGACATCAAGATCTGGCTGGGATACATGGCCGCGCAAAACAACAGCACCGCCCCCACATCCAGCCACATCCCCCATACCCACTGTCTGGAGGGAAAAACAAATACCAATAGCCATTCCATCCCGATTCCCAGCAGCGTGAACAATACCATTGCCGCCATGTTGATTTTTAAATTAATACCGTATTTAATCAGTGCGACGCCTGTTTTTAATGTCCCTTTTTTTAATGTCCCTTTTTTATTTTTCTTCTTTTCCGTTTGCATACCGTTTCCCGTCCTTTCAAACTCCTGTCATGAAATTTTTGTCACACTTCCGGTCATGCCGACGCAGCCGGCACAAACAATCAATGAATCGGTGCAAAACATGCCTCCCGCTATGCCAATGCAGCCGTCCGGCGATAGACACGCCCCGTTATTCTCCGTATGGTAATTCCGCTAAGGATCAATGCCGCCGCACCATAAAACAATAATAACAAGATTGTGAGAATCTCTCCGCCAGCCGCCCAATGCCAAAATAGCATATTATTGCATATGCTGACAGCCGCCACTGCCAGCTGGGATAATACGGCGATAGACATCAATATCTGAAAACCTTCCAAATGTCTGCTGCCGTTCAGCACTGCCACAATCACACAATACATGGCCAGCCCGTCCGCCAGAACCGCCGCCTCCCCTGTCAGTACGGCGATAGCCGCGGCAAAAATCATACAGAAGGCAAAGCGCCTCAACAAATCTACAAGTGTTACATTTCTCACAACTTCTGTCCCTGCGTGGGAAGTCCTGAAATATTTCAGGCTGCTTCCGCCATCCGAGAGACACCCCGCCAGCATCCAATAATCTGTCGCAATCTCATAGACAGTCAAATAGCCAAATAGCAGAATCCGGTAATAAAAGTTTCCGCTTCCACTCTGAAAAGGAAGCCCCAGACAGATTAACAAAATCAACACAGGAATCGGCAGCAGCACCAATATCCTGTACGACAGAGAAGTAAAAGCAAAATAACTCTTTATTTTTCTTTTCATAATAATCTTCATACCTCCATGATTCCCTTTGCGGATTGTCAAGCTGCCACATGAGAAAAATGTTTCATAACCGCCACGCTGATCTGGGTCAGACTGGGACGTTCCACACTTATGTCACAGCCTGCCAGCCTATCCAGCTTCTCCGCCAGACAAATTCCTTCAAAGCCGTATTTGTTTGTAGTACAGTTAAACAATTCCTTCTGTACCTTCCCAAGCTCCGATTCATCCCCTTTGACCAACAGATACTTTTCTTTTAAATCCTCCACAAAGCCTTGTTCCACAATTTTACCGCTTTCCATAATGATGGCATAATCGGTGACATTCTCCATATCCGCTATATTGTGGGTGGAAAAAAATACGCTTCTCTGCCCTTCGTCTTCCGCCAGATACTCCCGGATAATCTCACAAAGCTTATCCCGCATCACCGGATCCAGAGGGGATGCCGGTTCATCCATCAGCAAAATTGCCGTATCTCTGGCCAGAACTCCGGCAATCATCAGTTTCATGCGGTTCCCGTCCGACAAATCACTTACCTTCTTCTTCGGATCCCAGCCCTCCGCTCCCACCGCCAATTCCTTACACCAGCGTTCAAAACGTTCTCTGTGAAAATTAGAAAACAGCAATTCGTTCAACTCCGCTATCTGCCCCAGCCGCCACTGGGATACATAATAGCTGCCCGGAGCGGTATAGCCCATCCGCTCCTTGACCTCGGGGATCTCTTCCCTGTCCTTGTCCGTATATTTACCGTAATACCGAATTTCTCCCTGATATTGAAGCTGGATTCCTGCCAGAATATTAAGCAAGGTTGTCTTACCCGCACCGTTTTCACCGATCAATGCAGTGGCATACCCCTTGGGAATTTTAAGCTCCGGTATATTCAGCTCAAACCCTTTGTATTTCTTTTTCAGTCCATATGCTTCCAACACATAGTTTACTTCCATAACACTCTTTCCTTTCTTGTCTCAACCGCTTCTTCCTGAATTTCCTGTCTCTTCGGCCACTCTATGCCTAAACTCCATCCGCCGGAAACCACCGTCCCATTTACTCTTCCATATTCAGCAAAGTCTCCAATGTATCCATCAGCTCTCTGTCAGTAATTCCTGCAATTCTTGCCGCCGTTATGGCTTCCAGCAAGGACTCTTCCACCTTCCTCAAATGCTGTTCCCGGAGCATCTCACTGTCTTGGGCATTGACATAATACCCCTTCCCCTGTACCGCCGTCACCAGCCCTTCCGCTTCCAGCTGTTCATATGCTTTCATGGTGGTGATCACACTGATTTTCAATTCCTTTGCCAGACCTCTGATACTGGGAAGGTACTCGCCCTGTTTATATTTTCCCGCCAGAATGCCCGCTTTAAACTGTTCTGCTATCTGCTGATAAATAGGGACTCCCGAATTCTGCAATATCCTCATCTGCTCACCTGCCTTTTTCCGCCTCCCCAAAGCAGCTCTTGCCATGGGGAACGTTCCTTATGCTGTAGTAATACTGCCTGCATACATCTGTATGCGCAACTGTTTATATGTTATATATACACTATAATCAGATATATGTCAATCATGTTTTTGAAAAAAATATGCATACAATTTTTCCGTCTCGAAAATCGCATACGGTCGCAATTTTGACTTCACGAGAAGGACTGACTGTCACATTGACAAAAGCGGGCTTGACAATTGGATGACATCGTGTTATATTTTAACCATCAACACCGTGTTATACATAAAGGAGGATAAACCCATGGTACAGCAAATTTCCGATGCCGAACTTGAAATTATGAAAATCGTATGGGGAAACCCGGAGGAGGTGACATTGTTCCCTTATATCATGGACATGCTGGCGGCAAGGGGCAAGCCGTGTCAAAAGAATACCCTGATTGTACTCTTGTCGAGGCTGATGAATAAGGGCTTTTTGAGCGCCAAGAAAATCGGCCGCCGCAACGAATATACCACGCTCGTTTCGGAAACGGAGTATCAGACAGCGCAGACAAAAAATTTCCTGAATAAGATTTACGAGGGGAGCGCAAAAGGGCTGGTTTCCAATTTGATTTCGGGCGACCTGCTGGCAGACGAGGAATATGAGGAATTGAAAAGGCTGCTGGAGAAAGGGAAAGGGCAACAATGAACGCAGTTTTGAAAATTTTCCTGTCTATGTCCGTTTCCGGCAGCTTGCTCATTCTGGCTCTGCTTTTGGGGAAACAGTTTTGGAAAGATAAAATCAGCCGACAATGGCAGTATTACATTTGGCTGGTTGTCGTTTTACGGCTGCTGCTCCCGTTCGGGCCGGAAGCAGGCCTGATGGGAAAGGCATATCAAGCCGTCGATCAGGCAATATTCCGGACCGCTCTTTTACCGCCACAACAGCAGTCATCACATAATGGTTTTATTCCCGCTGTCGGAGCGGAGCAGCACAATGAAACCGTGAATAGTCCGTCAGATAATGCTGCTGCCCGCCTGTTTCACGATATTGGGACGCTGCCGATAAATTATGTCTGGCTGGTGTGGCTGGTGGCTGCGCTGGGCTTGCTGATACGAAAAATAACAATCTATCAAAGCTTTATGCAGTATATCAAGGCCGGATTAACCCCTGTTTCCGATATCGGGCGGTTAGACAAACTTTTTATTTCTGCGGAACATTCAGGTATTAAAAAGCCGATTGAATTATGCGTCAATCCGTTGGTTTCTTCCCCGCTTCTGATTGGATTTTTCCATCCATGTATTGTACTGCCAAATGCGGATATTCCTGAAAGGGATTTTCAGTGCAGCATACTACATGAACTGACACATTACAAACGGCGGGATATGTTCTATAAATGGCTGGTTCAAGTTACCGTCTGCCTGCATTGGTTTAATCCGCTGGTTCACCTTATGAGCCGGGAAATTACCAAGGCTTGTGAATTTTCCTGTGACGAAGCCGTCCTCGCTAAAATGGGTGGCAGCAGCGCGCAGGACTATGGGAAAACCTTGCTTAACGCTATGGCGGCAGTAGGGAAATACAAGGAAAATCTCGGAGCCGTCACGTTAAGCGAAAATAAACAACTATTGAAAGAGAGGATAAATGCAATTATGAACTTTAAGAAGAAATCAATGGCGATACGCTTTTTGACGGGTGCGCTGACGCTGTGTGTGGTGTTTGGGGCGGCGTTTGTCGGCGTTTACCCTGTTGCCGCGGCAGCTAACCCCACAGCAGGCAAGCCTCAGGCGACTGTGGATAAAGCTCCTGCACAAGAAAACACAGGCACAAGCAGTGATGACTATGCGGCTCAGGCAGAGCGGTACTATGAAGCCGACAGCTTGCCGCTGTTTGAAATCACTTTTCCCCGGCTGGATAAAAATGCCCAAAAGAAATGGCTTGAAAAATTCTATGCCGACGGGGACTGTGCTTTTTTCTCCGTCGCCGTGCGTTGGCTTGACACGAATTCCGCTTTGTTTACCGACTTCGCTGAAAAAGCGTATGCCGATGATGAAATGGCGGTTTTCTCCATCTTGACGGATTGCATGAGCGAAGCGGAACTGGAGCTTTGGCTGGATAGGGCTTTGGAAGACGGAAACTGGGCATTTCAATCCATCCTCTTTGATAAGCTGAACCGGAGCGAAGAATTTGACGAGCAGGAGAAAGAATGGGCCGAAGCGCAGGCAGCGGAATACCGGGCTGTGGGTGTTACAGTGGACGGCAAAGATTACTACTACCAGAGTCAGCTTGTCAACATCTTTTTAGACATCCGGGCTAACCAATCCTTTTGTACGCTGAATATGAACCCAAAAGGAACTGTCAATATCAAAATTATCCGTGATGCGGAAAACAAAATCACAGGCGTTTCCTATATGACCGAGGCGGAAGTGGTCGAACTGTTGGGGGATATGGAATAGCCCGGAGCCTATCAGCTGAACTTCAGGCTCCGGACGGCGCTTTAGGAAATATAAAGGGCACAGAACAACGGCATAACTCTACAACGTAAACTTATGTACATTTTCTATCAATGCGGCAACTTTCTCTTCCATCTCCGTCACAATGTTGGAGGAATCGTCCGCCACCTTGGTCAGCTCCGTGGACATGGCGGAAGTCTCCTCGGCAACTGCCGCATTGTCCTGTGCCAGTCTGCTCAATACTTCCAGCGAATGAGTCACATTGGATCTCTGGCTCTCCAGCTCCACGGTGATACCGTCAATCAGCCGCACGGAGTCCAGACAGTTATTTAATTCCTTATGCAGTCTGGTAAAAACATTCTGTGTCTCCGTCAGCGAGGCCACCTGACGGTCTACGGAAATATTGATTTCCTCCATGGCTTCTACGGATTTCGTTGCATTCTCCTGCAGTTCTCCCACGATCCGGTCTATCTCCACCACGGACTCCGCCGACTGTTTTGCCAGCTTCCCGATCTCGTCCGCCACCACCGCAAAGCCCTTGCCCGCCTCACCTGCTCTGGCCGCCTCTATGCTCGCATTCAGAGCAAGCAATGCCGTTTGATCCGAAATTTCATTGATCAAGTTGGCCGCTTTATGAATCTTCTGAGCGGATTCATGAGTGTATTTCGTTTGTTCCGTCATGTCGGATATGCTTTCTCTCGTTTTGTTATTCACCTCGATAAGCTGCCGAAACGTATTCATGGACTGTTCGCTGATGAGGGTCATTTCCTTTGCATTGTGGTCTAAATTCTCTACTTCCATATCGGTCTGCCGGATCCGATCCGCCATCACATTCACATCACTGGAAGCGTCATCCGTGGAAGCAGCCTGTGTGGTCACATTCTCCGCAATGGACTCCGCCGCCAGAGACACCTGTGAGATGGATTCCTTCATATTTCCGAAAGCCGCGTCAAATTTCTCCAGCACCGTATTTACGCCCTGTGACACATCGGTGATATTCACCAACAGCTGACGCATATTCTCCTGCGCCGCACGGAGAGCGTCTGCCGTCTGGCCGATCTCGGTTTTGCTTTTTACATCGACATCCGTTGTCAAATCTCCCTGAGAAATTCTGGCGGCAAATTGCTGTATCTCTTTTAAAGGAGCAACCATCGCCCTGCCGCATATATAAGCGGTGATAAGCGCAATCACAAGCGCAATTACAAAGACAGCGCCCACCCTTACCAGCATACTTTGATATTCGCCGCTCAGATAAGCTCTCATTTCCTCTTTTTCCATGTTCATATCATCTACGTAATTACCGGTGGAAACAATCCAGCCCCAAGGCTCGAATATTTGAGAATAAGCGATTTTAGGCGCTACCGTGACACCGTCCGCTTTCGTAAAATAGAATTGATTAAAGCCGCCCTTTTCCGCGCTCTGACATACTTTCATTATTTCCTGAATAATCATAATCCCGTTCTGGTCTTCCAGTGTATAGCGGTTTTCCCCCTCGCTCTCCGGAAGGATCGGATGCATGACCAGTGTATATTCCGTGTCATCTATCCAGAAATAGCCGCTCTGGTCGTCGCTGTAACGCATAGCCCGGATAGTCTCCTGTGCGTCATGTTTTGCCTCGTCTTCGGTCTTCTCCCCCGCCTGATAAAGGTCATACTCGTTCTGCAATATTGCCATGGTACTCTGTACCTGGGATCTGATTTCCGTCTTATACCCCTCATTCATGGTTGTCTCATAGGTATGGTAAGACGTTTCGGACAGCATCCGGATGGACAATAATGCCGCTCCGCCGATCACCACTGCCGTCAAGACAGAGACTCCCACGCAAATACGCATGATAGCGGCAATTAAACTTTTTGTTCTCTTTTTCACTGCAATACTACCCCCTGTCATCCTTTTCTTAATATTTTACTCCTATGTGGCCATAAATTCAATCCTTTCAGCACAGATTTTCGCTTATTTATCAATATAAATGCTGTTTTACGACAGGCTGGTAAGACCTTACTCTACAGGCGGCGTAAGAAAGAAGTACCCTTGCGCCGCCTTGCGGCTTAGTTCCTCTGCACGGGACTGCGCATAAAAAAAGACCACACTTGAAACCGTGTGGTTCTTTTCGGCGCCTGATTTCCCTCCCCGCCATTGCAAAGGGAGCATCGGTTTAAATGCCTGCGCAGGCATGAAATCCGAGGCTGGCATACAGCCAAAGGCTTTACAGATAATTATGAGTCTCAAAATACAATTCGTTTACATGACCGGAGTGAAGCAGCTCGTGAGCCTTATGGCTGAGAGGCTTTCCGAGGAATTCTTCATATGCCTTCTTGACTTCGGGATTCTCGTGGGAGAAACGAAGCTCTCTCTCGCTGTCAAGCCGATACAGCTTCTCTCCGCGGCTTCCGGCCAGTTCACAGCCGTCATGGATGGGCTGGCCGCCGCCGCCCACACAGCCGCCGGGGCACGCCATAACCTCCACGAAGTCATAGTTTACTTTCCCCTTTACAATATCCTGCATCAGCTTCTCCGCATTCCCCAGTCCGCTGACGGTACAGGTATGTAAAGTCTTGTCTCCCAGAACGAAATCCGCTTCTCTTCTGCCGTTCTCGCCCCGCACGGCCTGGAAGGCATCCGCATCGGGATTGTGTCCCTCCACCACGGCATAAGCCGTTCTCAAAGCCGCTTCCATAACGCCGCCGGTAACGCCGAAAATCACGCCCGCGCCGGTACTCTCGCCCAGAGGGGAGTCAAAGGGCTGGTCTTTCAGGAACTTAGGGTTAATATGCTCCGCACGTATCATACGCACCAATTCTCTGGTAGTCAGAACGATATCCACATCCTGGCCCGCCCCCGCGCTTCTCATATAAGAGAGAGCCGCCTCCCGCTTCTTAGACACACAGGGCATAATGGAAATACAGCAGATATTATGAGGATCGATGCCCTTTTTCTCCGCAAAATATGTTTTCGTCATCGCGCCGAACATCTGCTGGGGCGATTTTGCCGTGGAGAGATTTCTCAGATAGGCAGGATATCTCTTGGACATAAAATTAACCCAGCCGGGGCAGCAGGAAGTAAACATGGGCCAAGCGTATTTTCCGGGATTGCCCAGACGCTCCAAAAGCTCGCTGCCTTCCTCCATAATGGTGAGATCCGCCGCAAAATTGGTGTCAAATACATAGTCAAAGCCAATGCGCTTCAACGCCGCAACCATGCGCCCTTCGGTAGACTCTCCGGGAGCCAGCCCCAGTTCCTCGCCCCATGCGGTTCGGACGGCGGGAGCCACCTGTACCACGGTAATCTTCTCCGGATCCGCCAGCATGTCAAACACCTTGGGGATATCATTTCTCTCACGGAGAGCTCCGGTAGGGCAATGGGTAATACACTGCCCGCAAAGCGTACAATCGGATGCGTCAATGGTCTTATTGCGTGCCACATCCACCGTAGTGCGGGAACCCGTATTCTGAACATCCCACACATGCATATCCTGTACCTTGTCACAGATCTGTACACAGCGCATACATTTGATACATTTTCTCGCATCACGTATCAAAGGGAAGGAAGAATCCCACGGCACCTCGGGCACCTCCTCCTTAAAAGGAATCTCCAAAATCCCCAGATCATTGGATATCTTCTGCAGATTACAATTGCCGCTTCTGACACAGGTGGCACAATGGCAGTCGTGCTGTGACAGCAGAAGTTCTACGTTAGAGCGGCGCACCCGGCGCACCTTGGGGGAGTTGGTGTAGACTGCCATGCCCTCTTCCACAGGACTGTTGCAGGCGGTAATCAGCTTCTCTTTGCCCTGAATTTCCACCACGCAGACCTTACAGGCGCTGATCTCGTTGATCCCCTCCAGAAAACAGAGATGGGGAATCTCTATGCCAAGCTCCATCGCCGCCTTCATAACCGTTGTTCCCTCGGGAACAGAAACATTTAGAGCGTCTATCGTAAGATTTACCATATTGCCGCACGTCCTCCTTTCAGACTTCCGTAACCATACTTGTCACAGCGCAGACAGCGTCCCGCCTCCTGACAAGCTTCCTGCTCTGTCATGCCGCATTCAAAGGCATCAAAATTCTTCTTCCGGATTTCCGCTTCCTCCTCGGAAAGCTGAATCCTTCCGCAAGGCTCCTTGTCCTCGTAGCTGACAGGGGGAATCTCCACATCACAAGGAATCACATGGTGGTATCCCAAATATTCGTCAATGTTTGCGGCCGCCACTTTTCCGGAAGCGATAGCGCGGATTACCGTAGCAGGCCCCGTCACACAGTCGCCGCCTGCAAATACCCCGGGCACATCCTTTACCTCGCTGTCGCTCATGGCGGAGATGGTTCCTCTCTTCACGGAAAGCCCCGCCTCCTGAAAATGCCGTGTCTCAATACCTTGGCCGATGGCAACCACTACGATATCACAGGGAATCCTCATCATAGGAACATCCGCCTGAATGGGACGGGCTCTGCCCCATGCGTCGATAGGGCCGATGATCTGAGGTTCAACCCAGAGTGCCGTCACATTTCCGTTCTCGTCCGCCTCGATCTTATGAGGCGCTTTCAAAGAGTAAAGCTCCGCTCCTTCTGCGACAGCGCCCTCCACCTCTTCGGGAAGCGCCGTCATATCGTCCTTCCGCCTTCTGTAAGCAATACATACCTTCTTCGCCCCCAGACGGATGGCGGAGCGGGTACAGTCCATGGCCACGTTTCCGCCGCCCACAACGACAACGGTCTTCTCTTTAAAATCGGGCATATTTTCATCTCCGATGCTGCGGAGCATTTCCACGGCGGATATTACCCCCTTGGAATCTTCGCCCTCAATTCCGATCTTCTTGTCCGTGTGTGCACCGATTGCCACATGCACTGCATCGAACTCTTCCCTCAGCTTTTCAAAGGGAATCTCTCCCTCCTCGTTGCCGATTCTGGTATTCAGCCTGACCTCCACACCGGTGGACAGAATAACGTCAATATCCTCCTGCAGCCGCTCTCTGGGGAAACGATAGTTGGGAATCCCGTAACGGAGCATACCGCCCAGCTTGCTCTTCTCCTCGAATACCACCGCATGGTGTCCCATCAGCTCCAGATAGTAAGCCGCCGAAAGTCCGCCGGGGCCGCCGCCCACGATGGCAATTCTCTTGCCGGTGCTCTCCGCCTTCTCCGGCACGGGAACCGTATTCGCCCTCGCATTGTCCACCGCCATACGTTTCAGTCCCCTGATATTGATGGAGCTGTCGATCATATTGCGGCGGCATCTGGCCTCACAGGGATGCTCGCAGATCAGAGCGCAGGCCGTAGGAAAAGGATTGTCCTTCCGAATCAGCTTCACCGCGTCCGCATATCTCTTTTCCCTGACCAAAGCTATGTAACCGGGGATATCCACACCTGCGGGACACAGCGCCACACAGGGTACGGGCTGGGTAATATGGCAGGAACATTTCCCATGTTCGATATGATGTTTGTAATCCTTCATAAATCCGTCCATACCGGCAAGAACCATGTGGGCCGCCTCATACCCGATGGCACAGTCGGCGGAGGCCATAATGTTTTCCGCCGTCTCACGGATCAAATCCAGCGTCTTCAGGCTGGCTTTTCCCTCCAGCACATCCTCCAACAGGTTTTGAAGCTGTCCCAGCCCTACACGGCAGGGCGCACACTTTCCACAGGTCTGGGCATGACACAGCTTTAAAAAGGACAGCTGCAGATCCACGGGGCAAAGCCCGGGAGGGCTGGCAATGATGCGGCGTTCCAGATCTTTGTACAGACGCTCTACCGTCAGCTGTGCCGTATTGGGTGTTGCGATTTTCAGTCGGCTCATTCTTTTCTCCTCTTTTCTTAGTCAATAATCCCGCCGCAGACAGCGGGGATGGAACCGGAATTTCTGTAAACATTCTTGTAAGCACTTACACCACATTGTGCTTTTCATACAATTATATTATCCTCATTCTACAATAATTGACGAAAAGTATCAATAGTTTTTGTATATGTTAATTATTTATCTATGTCCTTTGTTTGTAAGCTCTTACATATATACTTCACTGTTTTTTACATTATGCATCCTTTTCGGCTCCGGCAGTATCCGGAAAGGTTACAGTGCCGGAAGCGGCAGCGCTGCCTTCCGCCTCCAGCACTCCCTGAACCAGATAGCGCTGCTCCGGCCTCTGGGCAATGCAGGTGGACAGGGTGACAATACGATCCTGCGGGTCAGGCGCCGCCGCTTCGTCATAATGCCCTCCTGCTTCGGCGGCGCGGCGAATCTCCCGAAGATACTCCTGATATCCCGCCTCTGTCTCCGTGTCATAGCTCATCAGCAGATGATCGTCGGAAAATGGGTATGCGGCAAATACCCGGTATACCAGAACGGTATCCTCCACATAGATATAGAAATAGGGATTTTCCTTAAAAAATGTTTCATCTTCATATGCGTGTAATCCCGAGAACATAGTTCCGTTCCGCATATTATGTCCATACAGCACCGTCTGACGGTCGGACCAGTCCTTGCTGTTATAGTTCTGTGTGTAAATACAGCCCGGATAGCCTTCCTTGCCGTCTATGTTATGATTCAGGTAATAATCCGTCTTCTCCGGATGCTGCAGCACAGGATAATCAATCTGCGTATCCGGAATGGTAATCCATGCGTAAATGTGGGGATTCTCCTCCCGTCTAAGGGTATCGAAATCCAGCTGCTTTTCAGGGATATCATACTCTTCCAATCCATAGAGCGCCCCGAAAGGAACTTCCTCCAAAACCGGCTCCGGAATTTTTTTTCCGGCACAGGCTGACTCAAAGCCGCTTCTCTGTATTCTTCCTCCGTCCTCTCCTCCCCCCAGACTTTCCTTTCCGGGTATCCGTTCCTGTCCCCTTCCGGCCAAAAAGAGGAGTAATGACAGAAGCAGAACGGTTCCCGTCCGGAATAATCTTATGGGAAACTCTTTTTTCATCCCCGTCACAAAATCCGCCACACGCCATTTCAGCTTTTCCGTATTGTTTTTCTTCATTTCCTTTACACTCCCGTATGCCCCGGATTCCGTTTCCGGTATTTCTCTCATTATAGCAGATTTTTTTCACACACAACAAGAACCTGATTCACGCAAAAAGCCCCCCGGTGAAGGAGAGCCTTACTGCTCGCTCTTTATCACCGTGGGGCGTTTTCACACTGTTATCAATCTTTCCGTTCGGACTTTCTGTGTTCCCAAACTGCCGTTCCCACTGTCGCTATTGCCAGCAGGAATGCCGCTGCCACAACCAGCCAGCCCATATCGAAGCTCTTTCCTGCGGCATCCGGCATCCCGCCCACAGGTAACTGTGCGGCCGAAGTAATAACCGTATCCGCTATGGAAGGTTCTGACTTATCATTTGCGCTGCCGGAGAGCACTGCCGTACCGGACTCTATGTCATTTACCTTCGCCACCATCTTATCCAATGCTCCACTGTCATAGACACCGTTTCCGTTGTCGCCGGTCTTAGGACTCTTGGACTTCGGCGTTTCGCCGTTCTGGTCTTCGCCCGTCTCCGTTACATCCGTCTCCGTATCATCTTCCTCCGTATCATCTTCCTCCGTATCATCCTGATTCGGTGTATCGTCCTGATTCGGTGTGTCGTCCTGATTCGGTGTGTCGTCCTGATTCGGTGTGTCGTCCTCAACGACTCCCGTCCACGCCACCGTCACGGGGGACGCACTCATAAGATGTACCAGCAGACCACTGTTGGTCTTTCTGGGAAACAGATATTCTATGGTGCCGGGTTCCTGACCGTTACAGCCCAGAACAATCAGATGGCTTACCACAAAATTGAAATCCTTGGCGTTGGTGTTGGGAGGATATGCAATGGTCACATCCACGCCGCCCTTCGGGAAATTATCCTTTGTAGCCGACTCCCATGTCTTACCGCCGTCCAGACTGATTTGTACATTCACCTCATATACCGCCGTCTGGTTAGGCACCGTCCCCAAGAGTGCTGCCGCACCTGAGGATGCCAAAATGTCCTTCTTCAAATACTCGGTCAATTCCGCCGCATTGCCGCATCCTACCTTCGACAGTACCTCTTCCGGTACGCTTCCCTCGGGAATGCCTTCAACAGCGTCTGCCGTGCTGCGCTCAGGTTTCTTGATGCTTTCACCGGGTATGGAATTACCGCTCAGTCTCGCACCGACGCCTGCGGGTGCGGCATCCGTCAATTCCAGAAGTCCCTGCATATTGATGGTTCCGTCCGCATTTCTGCCACCCTCGCCCAGCAGGAACATTGCGTTCTCCACATCGGTTCTCACGAACCAATCAAGGCCGGCTTCCGCGCCGCTTTTATTGAATGACTTTGTGCCGTTAAAATAGTAGTTTGTATCATTCTCGATATTTTCCGCTGCTTGAGTTCCTCTGGGCTTCAGGTTCTCGCCTATACCGTCGGATACCTTAAGGGAAAGAATACCCTCCGCATAGAAATCGGTGTTGGGAGCATTATTGGTATAAAACGCCACATTATAGCTCTCGTTGTCAAAAGAGGTAGAGCTGTAAACCTGAATATCGGGACAGCTGTTAGAGTCAATACCCTTCGCCTTATTGTCGAAGGAAATACTGTTAATCAGCACATGATAACCGCTCATACTGTCGCCGCCCATCTTAAAGCCGTTTCCGTTTCCGGCATTTACTTCCACACCGTTCAGATCCAGATCGCCTGCTCCGCCGTCCGCTCTCAGCACATAACCGTTCTTAAACGCCACGCAGTTCTGAATCGTTACGGCGCCGATGCTTCCGGTCTGTACCTTTGCAAACAAATCCCAGCCGTCGTCCGCATTATATGCGGAAATACATCCGTCAAATACGTTGCCTTCGCCCACGGTCAGTTTTGCCGCAAATCCGTCCGCATCCTCGTAGCCCTTATCCGCATTGAGATAAGAGGTACAATTCAGAATCAGGTTGTAAGCGGGCCAGTCTTCAAACTCATCCGTTCCTCTGTAACGGCTGATCTGAATACCCGTGTTGCCGTTCTTATATGTGTTAATCTGATCCAGTATGTTGTAGCTTCCGGATACCTGAATTCCCTTCTGCGCATCGGCCGAACGGGTTACGTCAAAGCCTTGGAAGTACCAGTAATCTCCCGCCAGAACCATTCCGGCACATTTGCCGCCAAAGTCAAAGACAGGTCTGCCCTCCGTCTCCGGATCGGCAATCATATAAATCATATCGTCTTCCGTACCGTTGATTCCGCGCTCCACCTTCACGGTCCGGTCCAGATTGTAGGTTCCTCCGGCAAGCATAATGTACTGTCCGGGTTTTACATACTGTACTGCCGTATAAATATCCATGGGGCTGTACTTGCTTCCGTCATTGGAAGGAAGACCGTCGGGAGACACATAAATATTCTGTTCCGCATTAAAACTGCTGTAAGTTACGGAATGGGTAAAGGTCTGTGTCTCATAGCTGGTCAGCAGCTGATACTCCCCGGGCTTGTAGTCCGCATCGGGAGTGAATGTCACGGTAAATTGGTTGGTTCCCTCTACAAGTGTGGCGGGGAAAGGATTCTTGGTGTTTGCAAGGACATGCTGTCCGTCAACCACTACGCTTCCGTCTTCCTTAGCAATGGTCAAAGTACCGTCCGCATTACCGTAGTACACCAATGTATAGTCGGCGCTGTTGGAAATCTCAGCGGACTCAATGCTGTACTTAGGATATATGTATTCGATTTCATGACCTTCGGCCGGTGCATCGTCCTCAGGGGCAATGGTGGTCAGGGTCATATTGGTCACTGTAATTCTTGCGTTCCTTGCGGCGAAAAAGCCCACATAAATATGATCCTCGTCAATCTGGGTCAAAGCATTTCGCTCCAGATCGTAAATCAACTTTTCGCTGAGTACATTATTCTCCTGATCCAAATATCTCAGAATATAACCGGTGTTGTTTCTCTGAATCTGCAGGCGGATATCCGTCAAAAGATTATCCACATCCGCTCCTCCGGCGGCCGTTTTGCAGTTGCCGATCAAGTTATAGGTTCCTGCGCCGAGAGGGCCTGCACTGACTTCAAATGTGCCCGATTCCGACAAAAATCCGGGAGGCATGGTGATGAGTCCGGCCTTCATATCCGCAATATCCTGCGCCGTAACGCCTTGTCTTGCATTATAACCAAGTCCCAGCTTCATGGAGATCTTCGCAGCGGTGGTGTCACTGGTGGCACCCGTTCCGTCGAAATTGTATTCGATCTTGGTGGAAACCGCTTGGAAGGAATTGTTAAAGAAACTGGAGCTGTCCCCATGAGTACCTACGGCATCGGCTGCCATCATGCCAAAGCCTTCCTGCGCATTGCTGTAAGTCCAGCCGTCCACATGAATATCGGCGGTTATGGTAAAGTTCTCCGTTTCGGGATCCATCTCCGTATAGTAGAAAGCCAGTCCGTCATGGGAGGTCTGAATCTTACCCTTTCCGCCTTCACTGTATACGGTAACGCTTCCCTCGTTAATATTTCCGATATAATTATTGTTCTTCGTGTCAATGCTTGCTCCGAAAGCCGCAAACACCCACTCTCTCTGGGCTTCCGAAGTAATGTCAACTTCCATGGAGGAAGCCTTGGACTGCTCCGCCCCCCTTACTGCCACTACGGATACCACATATCTCTGTCCCACTGCCAGTCCGGTAAGCACCGCCTGAAGTTCGGAAGTGGTAACGGCAGCTGCCACCGCGGTATCTCCTTCCTTTACGGCAGATACGATATAGCTGTCCGCCTCGGGTACTTCATTCCACTTTACGGCTGCAGTGCCCTTTCCCGCACTGGTAACGCTCTTCATCACGGGAGCCGCCAGAGGAAGGACGAAGCTGAAAGTCTCCGCAGCGCTCTCTTTATCCGTCTCGCCTTCACGGATCAAGACGGCTTTAAAGGTATAAGCGCCCGATGCGGAAGGGATGAAAGTTAAAGTATGGGAAGAAACTTCTTTCGCAGAGGTTTCACTTTCCATTTCATTGCCCGCTGCATCCAGCATCACTACCGTAACTTTATCCGCGCCGTCATAGCCCACCAGCCCACTCACGGATACATTAATCTTTCCGCTGTTTGCGGAATCCAATGCCACCGAATCGATGACGGGATCCGCTACCGTACTCCAGTCCGCACGCTCCGGTCTGGAACCGCCCGTGGTCTCTGTGACAGTAACCGATAAAATGCGGGCTCCACGGTTATACGCATCATTTGCAGGAGAAAGAATCCGGTAGGTTCCCGCACCCAGACCTTTGTATGTCATTGTGGTGGCAGAAGTTCCTGTCACTGTGGTAATGCCTTCTATATTATCCACAGCCGTCCCCGCTGCATCCACTAAGCTTACTGCGGAAATATTGGAGGTTCCCGTACTCGACATTCCGATCACAACATCCGCCGTACCTGTTACCGTAAACTGCAATGCGCCAGAACCCTTACTTCCTACTTCAATAGAAGTAACTACCCCTGACGTCTTATTAATACGTTTCTTTACGGTTCCCATGGACTTAAAATATTCGGCAATTGTAGTTCCTTCCGTAATTTCTTCTTGGTCTGCCGCCGCCGTCAAATCACCGGGCACAAACGTATATGTATTTGTAACCGACTCCGCTTCTGCTTCCTTTACATTGACGGACAAAATGCGGGCTCCACGGTTATATAAATCATTTGCGGGAGAAATAATCTGATAAGTTCCCGCACTCAGACTGTATGTCATTGTGGTAGCGGAAGTTCCCGTCACTGTAGTAATACCTTCTTTATTGGCCACAGCATTCCCCGACGCATCCACTAAACTTACTGCAGACGTATTGGAGGATCCCGTACTCGACATTCCGATTACAACATCCGCCGTCCCCGCTACCGTAAACTGTAACGCGCCAGAACCCTTACTTCCTACTTCAATAGATGTAACGGCTCCCGTTGAAGTGTTGATACGTTTTTTCACCGTTCCTATTGATTTAAAATAATTTGCCAGTACCGTCCCTTCAACGATTACCTCTTGGTCTGCCGCTGCCGTCAAATCTCCGGGCACAAACGTATACTCCCCGTCTGCCGCCTTCACTGTCCCTTCCGGGGGAACCAGCGCATATGCATCACCTATCGACACAGCCTGCGCTTCCGGCGGCGATGCCACATCATTTTCTTCCGCCCGCACAGGTGACGTGTACAGGCCGGAAAGCAACAGGGATAAGGCAAGCATTCCCCCCATTAGCTTTTTGAGCTTGACTCTTGCTCTCACTTTCATCTTATTTTCCTCCTCCGCTTCTTTCATGCTTAGCATACCGCTTCTGCGATACAAACAATGAGTGAAACATTTGCACAGAAATGTAAGCGCTTACATATCAGTACATTTTTATCGTACCATTCCGCCATTCTTAAATCAAGATATTTTGTGCAGAATTTATACTTTTCTTACATTATAGACAAATTGATTGTCTACTTTTTATTCATTTTTCTAATTTGTATTTTTATTATTTAATGAATATTGCCATTTATTATGTAATCACTCAATTCAGTCCCTGCAATTTCCCATATTGGGGCGCGATTAAGCCGCACCACTCCGGTATGCCGTTCACAATGCATCCGGCATAATTCGGAGGATTGTTTGTGCCGACTGCGTCGGCATGACTGGAAGTGTGAAAAGTAACTACATTTCATCGGGACATTCCATCCCCAACACCCCACATGCCTCACACAATATTTTCTGCACTAAATCTGTTAAAAGCAAACGTGCGATCTTCTCTTTTTCATCAGCCTGTAAAATAGTGCAGTCATGATAAAACTTATTAAAGGCTGTTGCTAATGCGATCACATACCTTGTTACTATGCATACAGTTTTTCCGATGCCAATCTGTGATACCCCATGCTTGTCTTTCTCTAATACCTCAAAACATTTCTTAACAATCAAATCCCGTTTCAAATAAATATTATAATATGCCCCTACATTCTCTGCCTTTTCAATCCCCAATTCATCTTTCTGCTCATTTAACTTTTCTGCCAGTTCAGATGCAATCTGCAATGGATTTTTATGCATTTTCTTCGCCATAATATAACATGGCAATGCTAAATTTCCCATTTTTCTTCCGGTGGAATTTCCATTATTTTCAATAATTCTTCTTCCGGCACTTCCACCAATGCTTCCGATAAATACTGACAAATTTTCTTTTTTATGGCAGCCTCCTTCAATTCTGATTATTTGTTAATGGATAAAAAGAACCGCAACGGAATTAGCTTCTGCTAAATCTATTACGGTTCTGTATCTACAACATTTATAAACAGCAGCCGTACAGAAACAAGACGTACATCCTTGTAACCATACGGAAAACAATGATTACAAGAGCTTACGTCTTCTTTCTCTACGTCTTAAAATGTTATTACAAAATGTGTTCATACTAACCTCCATGCTGCTTTAGCGGCTCAAATAGATATGAAAAACAGAAGATCTATGCACTTTTTTCTTAAAAGAGAAAATACTAAATTCAAAACGTTGCCTTAATCACCATTCTTTCCTGTACCATCACCATGGCAAAAAGTAATTATTACGCCACTCGTTTCTGTTTGATCAGCTCCACAAAAAGTTCTTTGACAGTAACGATATCTTTTTAACGTAATAAAGCAAGGGCCATTGGGACGGTGTGTTGTCGCATATTCTTCCCAATTGGTCCAGTCCCCCCACTTATGTCCAAAGATATTACTACATTCCTTTGATGGGTCTGAGACCATACCATCGTACAATGAAATCCCAGACTCATGTTCTTCTATAGCTGGAGTATACTAAGATTTAATGGCCTTTCCAATGTTTTTCTTCCGTCTCCATTCAGGCGCAGTTCCATCCTCTGCCCAATATTCATCAACTGAGATGATTTTGTCGTTAATAACTTTGATAAAAGATGTTACATGAAATGACTGTGTTCCGTCCTGAGAATATACATGGGTTACCGTAATCAATAAGTCATTTATTTTTTCTACTTTTTCTACTTTTCCGGACCAGCTGCCCGGATATTCACAATTTGCAATGATAAATTCGTCCACATTAAAATGTTCATTCGTGCAATGCCAGTAAATATCGGCATTTTTGTCAAAGTAATCTCTGACAGCATCAGCGTTTTGTTCCAAAACATCTTTCCAAAATTTGTATATATCCATGGCTCCGCACCTTTCTATCCTCCCATACAATCAGCTGTACCACCATATATAAAAGCCTGAGAATTTAGCCTGAATTATCTAAATATTTTTAATATACTTAATTTGTAACGCTCCAAAAGAAACGTTTCCAATGACTTCCAGAACGTTTTCCCCCTCCGGATTACACTGGCCTATTTCTTCTATTCTGGAAAAAGCAGTGTCCCCGTTGATTTTTACTTTCCAAGAAGCAGGCACATGAAGTACGGCATTACCAAAGGATGTGTGCACATAAACCTTCGCATTGTGATTCATCATCTTCGCATTATTAAAATAGACCACCATATTCCCAAAGGAATTGTCCATATAAATTTCGCTGAGCGCCTTGCTTGATATATATTTCACAGTATCCCCGAAATCATTTTCCAGCTGCAGCACTTCTCCGTACACAACATCATCCGCTGCTGCGCCTCCCCTGTTCTCATTCACGGCTTCTTCCGCCATTGCCGCGCCTCCGCCATGGCTGCCCCTATAACGGGATCTGCTTCTGCAAAACCTTTTATTGGAAACAGGAAACCACCTCCTATCCGGAAACAGCACACTTAGTCCAATGCTTCCAAACAGTGCCGCTGCCAGTATCGACCACGGACTAATCTCCGGCAGTCCCAGCCGCGCCTTGTTTCGGATAAACACTATGGCAATGGGAAATAGAATCAATGCAAAATTCCTGTGCAGGATCCCTTCTATAAGAAGTACCGCCATTCCCAGCAATATTAAAATATCCAAGACGTTGATATCCCAAAAATTGCCTGCCACTATAAGAACTGCCGCCACTATAAAAAACACTCCCCAAAATATCTTCTTACACTTCTTCATAATAATTACCCTTTCTATTCCAGTTCCGTCCCTTCTCTGCAGCCCCCCCTTTACGTGGAAGGAATCTTCTGACGCTGGCGCGTCCGAATTTCCTTCCGGGGGGCTTTCGTTACGGGACTGTTTTGTTTTTATTCCGGTTCCGTACCTGTTTTTCCTGTTTCCTAGATTTTTAAATGTCTTTCTCTCAGCCGTTCCAGTACTGCTTTGTAATAGCTTCTGGATACCATGACTGTTTTATTACTATCTTTGAACTCTGCCAAGCTGGAGGCGGCGAGATTTCTTGTAATAGAATAAATGTAATCAAGATTGGCTATGGTTGACTTTGATATTCGCATAAATCCTCCCGGCAGCAATTCTTCCAGCTCATACAGCTTGTAAGAGCATCCGAACAGCTGCTCCGCGGTATGGGCAAATATTTCTTTTCCCTCTGTCTCAAAGAAGTAAATCTGATTTATGGGCACATAATATTCCGTGTCCCCACGTTTAAGCGGCAGACATCTCTTACTGCTTCCCTGTTTCGTAATGTGGTCTTGAAGCAATATCACACTTTCATCAAGCTGCCCACAACGAATCAGCACTTCCGTTTCAGGCAGGCCGTTTACTATCTCGATTTTAACCCTCATCCATTCTCTCCTTCGTTCTGTAACAAGTATATACACAACTATAGAAAAGAGTAAATAGGGTTTCTGCAACAGGTAAAAATTACACGATAAGAAGTAAAAGATATTGTTTAAACTCCATAAAATGAAATAAAGAAGGCTCCCTCTGCATGAGACTGTGCATAAAAAAAGCGGACAATCCCCATAATCCGTTGTCCGCTCCTCATTGATTAATCAAGTAAGGAAGAGTCCTCTTCCTCTACTCGCCCCGTGACCCGTGCGCCGCTTTAGCGGCATATTTCATATGCGTCCCGTCTTTTTTCCGATATTTAATGTATTCGTAATCACTGGTTCTGCTGCGTTCCGCCATACATCCGTACACCCTGTCCCGCAGCTCCTGCCTTGCCTCCTTGGGAGGCAGAGTCTCATCGGCAAAAAAAGGGCCATCAATATAGGTGGTAATCCTTACTTTCTCTCCCTTAAAACCTCTCCTGTGGTAAGTATTGGTCAAAGCAAATACCGGGCATTTCCATTTCACCGGATACTGAAACGATACGGCTTTAAAAGGGCGGATGCCGATGTAATAGGGCCAGATATGAGCCTCCGGATAAATAGTCACGGAGCAATTCCTCTTAATTTTATCCTCCACCGATTCCAGAAAATTTCTCATCCCGCCCAGATCACAGGGAATCGGGATGGCCCCCAGCATCTCCACCAGCGTCCCTAACCCCGGCATGGAAATATTTTCGGGATTTACGATAAAGAAATTTCTCTTGGGATAGTTCCCCAGACTGGGAATAAACGTATCCGCAAAGGGCTGTGTATGGTTTCCATAGATAAAATAGCCGGTATCCTTGCATTGGCGCAGCTTTTCCCGGCCTTGAAACCGTATCCGGAATTTCAGCTTGGCATACAGATATTTTACGGGCATACTGAGGACATTCTGCACGGCCATGGAGCAGGCATCCCACAGCCGATTGTGAAAATAAGGGAAATTCTTATCCACTGTTCTGGGTGTAATCCGTGCCGTCGAAAACTCTTCATTCAGTTCGTCACTGTAGTAGATAATCTTTTCCCCAGCCTGTTTTTTCATGCTTATACCCCTTGCGCGCTTTACATACTAATCAATATTTGAAAGTGTCCTTCTCTCAAACATGCCGATGCAGTCGGCACCTTAGAGAAACTTCATTCCTTTCATGCTTCCTCTCGGCTGCCGTCCTCCTCCGTCGTATAGACCAGCGGAATACCGTAAAATTCTTCATAAATATTTTTCCAAAGCTCATAATTGCGGTCGCGCATATCCACAGCCTGCTCTCTCTCTCGCAAACCCGCCTTGGGATAAATAGGCTCGTTGATATAGACGGTATATTCCTGAACCGGAAATCCGTCGGGGCCGATGCGGCTGCTGTCTTCCATGCAGATGAATAAGGGAATCACCGGCACTTGATTTTTCACGGCAAATTTGAACGCCCCGTTTTTCAAAGGCTTGGGCTTCCTGTAATTCCACCACAGGCTTTGCTCGGGATAAATCAGAATAAAGTCACCCCGCTGCAGAATCGTGTCCACCGCCATCAGGAAATTGTACATGGTCTTCTTATTACTGCTGAGGGGCAGGGTGTCACAGTTTCGAAATAAATAGCCGTACATCCCCGGAAAATTTGTATAGTTTCCCTCTCGAATCACCTTGAACAGCCTCTTTTTACGATACTGCTTTGACCGCTGGAAGATCCTTTCCACCGTAAAACAGTCAAAGGGATTAAAATGATTGCAGGTGATAATTGCGCCCGTGGCCGTCTGGTTCAGGTATTCCATCCCGTAAACTTTTTTAATAACCAGCTTTTTATTTCGGATCAACTCGTCTACAAATTTATTGGCAAATATATAGGCCGTTTTCCGCTTCACAATGCTATCCGGTTTTGTCTTCAAGTAATCTACCATATCGGGCAGCAAGGGAATGGTGGGAGGATCGTCTTCCGCATCCACGTCAAATCTCCCCTCCCGCTCCAGCTGTTCGATTATCTTTAAAACCTCCAGCCTGTCAGGCGCCTTAGGGGGAGCCTGCTGCTTTCCTTTTTTTCTAACTTTCATGCTTCCTCACATTCTGCCGCCGAAGGGCTTTAATGCCTTTTTCTAACGCTTGTTCTTCCTGTCGTCTCCCACACAGTCCGATTCCTTTTTGGCAAGCTTCATCAGTTTCGTGTGCTGCTGATTGTCCTTAAAACGGTCTTCTTCCGTATAGTTTTCCCTGATTTCCTGAATCATGTCAAAATACTCCGTCTCTTGAGCATACATCCAGAAAAACTCTTTGTACAATATATCCTCGAAATGCCAAGGCTTGAACGCCAGATTGTAATGTATCAGCTTGACGTTTTCCGTCTTGATCTTCGGATCCGGTATGGGCATCCTGTTCCATTCCCTCCCGAAAATCTTTACTCTTCCCTTACACATCCTATTCAGATAATCCTGATCCTGCGCCACGGAAAACCGGATTTTATCCAGCATATAAATAAATTTTTCCTGAAATTTGAATTTCCGCAGCTGATCCAGATTCATCAGCAGTATACCCGCATTAAAGTATCTCCGGTAATCCGCCACACCTACCACCTTTTCCACGTAGGTTTGGAACACTTCGTTAAATTGAATCACGTCATCCGGCGCCGCCGCCACCAGATTATCCTCCATCTCCAGATTGTAGAGATCTGCTATATCATCCAATATCACTATATCGCTGTCCAGATACAGAACCTTGTCATATTGAGGATACAAATTAGGTAAAAACAATCTGAAATATGTGGTTTTGGAGTAATAGTCCCTTGTATACAGTTTATCTTTCACCTTCTGGATATAATAGTTCAAATCCACAAATTCTATATCCACATTGCTTCTCTCATATTTGGAAATCTTTTTCTTGTTTTCGGCGCTGATATCCGTATTTAAAACTTTGATCAAATATTGGTTCCCCGGAGTAGAATTGTCAATTAAGGACTGAATCGCCACTGCCAGAAAAGGACAGTAACCGTCATCTACCGCGAAAAAAATGGGAATTTCCCTGCTTTTATTATTTGCCATCTCAATCCTCTTTCCTGCGCTGCCCTGAGAGACTCCCCCTCCGCCTCTGTTCATTGCGCTATTTCGTTTTGATTCCTTGGTACTATTATCCCCTTCACACTTCCAAACATGCCGCCATCGGCGGCACAAACAATTTATGAACTGGTGCAAGTCCGTAAGAATCCGCCCGCGGATTCTTACAACTGCTTTAGCAGTTTGGGAAGAAGCTCTGCTCCGCAGAGCGTGAAATCACTTAGCGAGGTTTTTTCGAGCTTAGTGATTTCCTTCACACTTCCAAACATGCCGACACAGTCGGCACAAACAATCAATAAATCGGTGCAAGT
>Ga0137308_101191_pt1 | contig 28496 bp, 28 predicted proteins | sample Inofrocosms_June_FD_97181 | JGI IMG/M metagenome (GOLD analysis project Ga0137308, IMG submission 97181) | Mouse cecal microbial communities from Vienna, Austria - N-Acetylneuraminic and N-Acetylglucosamine D2O microcosms_June | ecosystem: Host-associated > Mammals > Digestive system > Large...
GGCCAGTGGCAGGATCAGCGCCCAGATACTGTTGTTCAATCCCAGGATATTATTTACCACCACGTAGCTTGCCAGCATACCGCCGTTAAATACCATGGGAATGAAGATCAGCCACGTATAGATCGTCTTTAACTTAAAGTTCCTTCTGGAAACCACATATCCCATGGAAGTGTTGAGGGCGATCGAGATGATCGTACCGACAACAGTCACCAGCACGGACATAAATGCCGCGCGCAGGATCGTCATGCGCTCATTCCACAGAAAGTTGTAGGCCGAGGAGGAAAGCGCCTGCGGGATCAGCTGATAACCGTTGGCCCGGATCGCCTCCTCATCCGTGATGGATATGGAAAATACAAACAACAGCGGAATCACACACAGCACTGCCAGGATCAGAAAGACCACGTTAAAAACAATATTGGTAGAAGTTTTGATCTGATTCAGCGACTGTCCGCTTTTTTCTTTACTTGTCACTTTGTGCACCTCCTCCTATATAATCCTGTTCTCGTTGTCAAGTTTACTTACCACCCAGTTGGCCAGCAGAATCGTACCGCAGCTGCAGATCGCCTGGAAGAATGACGCCGCCGCCGTCTGTCCGATCGGTGAGGATGACTGGATCGACATGTAGATGAACGTGTCAAAAGTGGATGCCGTCGTATATAACGATGCCGGCAGCTGTCCTGTTACCTGAAAGAACAGACCGAAATCCGAGTTGAAGATCTTACCGCAGTCCAGGATCAGCATCATGATGAAGACCGGCTTGATTGCGGGCAGTGTAATATGTCGTGCCTGCTGCGCCTTGGTGGCGCCGTCCATCACGGCCGCCTCATAGAGCGACGGATCGATACCAGTGATACTCGCCAGATAAAGCACCATACCGTATCCCATACCCTTCCAGGTATTGAGGAAAACGATAATGAAAGGCCAGTACTTCGGCTCCTGATACCACATGACCCCTTCGCCGCCCAGTGCTCTGATGACGCCGTTGACGTAACCTCTCTCCGGTGTCAGCAGGGCGTATACGAAATAGCTGATCACAACCCATGACATAAAATAAGGAAGAAACATCATCGTCTGGTATACCTTCGATCCCCGCTTGTTGCGCATGTTGCTCAGCATCAACGCGCCTCCCACCGCAACACTCGCGCTGATAATGATAAACGCGATGTTGTAGAGGATCGTGTTACGCAGCAGCATCGAGAACGAGTTGGACGTGAAGAAATACTTGAAGTTGCCAAACCCGGCCCATTCGCTGTGCAGCAGATTGTAGATAAACCCGTGTCCGCCGGGCGACAGCTTGTATACCTTGAATGCTATGATGATGCCGAACATCGGCAGATACGAAAAGATCAAAAACCACAGCAATGTAGGCAGCGACAGCAGAAACAGTTCCGTATCGTCCTTGGACCAGCGCTTTTTCCGGGGCTTCGCACGCATCAGCTTTCCTCCGTCAAGCGTTTTTTTCCTTTCCATTCCCTTTACCTCCTTTGTTTATATTTTATTTATTTTTGTTAACATTAAATTAACATTAATTAACAAGAATGTCAACAAGAACATGCAAATTTGTTACTATTTTTTTAGAATTTGCAGCTTCATTGTGCACATTGTTTTTTAACTGTCATATTTATGGCTATTTATCGAATACTCAAGTTTACAAACATTAAGTTTACACTTCCATTTCAGCAAGTTAACAGTGTAAATCTCATTTTTCAGCAAAAGATAGTGCGTTTTTTATCAAAACGCACTAAAATTTAGAGATATGTGTATGCTCTATTTTTGATTAATACTGGTCAATATTAACATTTGTAAACTCATTTATTGTTTTTTTCTTTATACTGTGGTATACTGTTATAGTAAACGACATAACAAATTTCTGTTTCTAATGTCGTTAACTATAGATAATAGTTCAGATTTCCCGCCATGCAGCAGGAGCGACTGGACCAGTATTGTGAAAGTACCATGTACGACGTGCGCGGTCATACCCGCTAATCTGACAGGCCACGAATAATCAACCGCAACGCAGGAGTTTTCTTATGGAAAAAGTAACGATGAAAGATATCGCTGACGCCCTCAACATATCGAGAGTTACCGTCAGCAAAGCATTTAACAACCAGGCCGGCGTATCGGACGCTCTTCGTGAGACGATCTTCGACAAAGCACGGGAACTGGGTTATACGAAACTGCCCTATCAGGCACAGACAGGCAGCCAGGCGCCGGCTGCGCAGGAAGAACGGACCGTGGCTCTGGTGGTGTCAAGGCCGGAGTCTTCTTTTTTCTGGACCGGCATCATACACCGTATGGCACAGGAACTTTCCGAATATAATATCAATCTGATGTATGTCTATGTGCCTTCCACTTTTACCAGGGACTTCGTGCTGCCGTCCATCCTCTTTGGCAGTACTCTGTCCGGCATCGCCGTGGTAAACGTATACGATCCCGTCATATTGGGGATGGTCAACGACCTTCCTCTGCCGAAGGTCTTTCTGGACACCATTCCGACCCTGACAGACCGGAAGCTGAACGGCGATCTGCTGCTGATCGAAGGCTACCGCACCGAGGCCGAGATCACCGAATCTCTGATCCTGGACGGCCATAAGGAGATCGGCTTCATCGGCGACATCAACTATGCGCAGACCAACAAAGAACGGTATCTGGGTTACCGCGAAAGCATGGACAGATATAAGCTGCCCATCCGCCCGGAATACTGCTGCATCGACAGCATGGGCGTCTTTTCTTATGAGAAGGAGATTTATGCCTATCTGGACGGTCTCTCGCAGTGGCCCACTTCCTTTGTGTGCGTCAGCGATTATGTGGCTCACTTTGTACAGCAGTATCTGAGCGATCATCAGCAGAAACTGCCGCACCCTGTCGTGCTGACCGGCTTCGACAACACCGACGAGTACACCAATGTCTCCGGCCGCATCACCACCGCCAACGTTCCCACCGGGCTTCTCGGCAAACGCATGGCCCTGCAGCTGCTGTTTCGGACCAACCATCCCGACGCGCCCGACGAGCTGACTTTTATTAAGCCTTCTATTATAAAGTAGGGGTTCGGGGCCGGACTTTAAAAACCGCCGGGACATGATTTTCTATGTCTCAGCGGTTTTCTGATCTTGTTATGTTGTTCTTTATATCCCTTTATAACTTCAAATCTGCCTAAATGTTACAACTCATTTTCCGGCGCTGTATCGGCAGTGTCAATGTCATCACGAACACCATCAGCGGTACTCTGACGGTATTCCTGTCCCAGTTCTTCCGCCAAATACACATCACTCATACAGTGCAGATCGGAAACACCATCCCGAAGCAGTGGATAGACCTCGGAATGATAGAAGAAGTCCAGCGCCGCATCCAGAGAGATGTCCTGCTGACTGGCAAAGCACTCGATCACACGGCTGTATTTTTTCTGAAGCAGGATCGGATTTGCGTTCATACCATTTCGCTCCCTTCAAAGTGCAAAAACTCCAGTGCTTTCTCTGTGCGGAAACAGATTTGCAGATTCGGCTTTTTCATAGCGCAGGCGCTCAATCGCTTCCTTCTTGTCAATCAATCCGTCAAAAAAACAGTTCCACAGTATTAAACACCTTATCGTTCCACAAGATCATAGTTCGACGCCTGCGCATACATAGGAGTGACATAAAAGCCACGTCCAAAATCCACATTAGGGCGGGAATGTGTCAAATCCGGCTCTGCGATTTCCAGATAAGAACCATGATAGAGAATCATACCTGCTGCTTCACGTCTTTCCGGGCACATTTTCATACCTCGATACCCCTTTCATTCATCACATCAAGAAGCTCTTCTACGATGTATTCCCGGCTCTGGGTGTGCAGAATCTCATATTCCGGTACGATGTAACCATGCAAAATATCGCCCTTTTCGGTAAATGCCCGATAGACCCGTTCTGCACCTACGCCCAATTTTGCCGCAACATTTTCAATACAGAATACGGCAAATTCCAGTTCTCTGGAGTTTTTGATTTTCCCGTCCGGCATCATAAGCTGTCCTTTCCTTACTTTCTTTGTAACTTACCGCCATATCCTCACCTCTGCACAAACTTCCAGGCAAAAGCGCAGTGTCTACAACTTTGCAATCACCATATCATAAGATTGTTATTTAAGCAATCATAAAAGACGAAATCAACCTCGCCGTCAGGTTTCCTATAGGAAAGATTTTCATCCTTCTATGTAATATGAAAGCGGACGAATCGAAAAAAGAACAATATATACAGCAATTCCAATTATCAAAATTATTAGAAAAATCAAAAACATTTTCAGTAGCTTATTTAGCATATCATTCTCCCTTCCATGACACGTATTGATATTAATTTATTTTCACGAAAATACAATAGTAAAAAAGATTTTTACTATTGTATAATTTCCCGATGTCTATGTCAATATTTTTTTGAGGCTGCAAAAAATTATTTTTACTATAGCAGTATACTATATTTTAAACTCACTCCACCCTAAACGTCACCGTCCACTGTCCTTCCACACTTTCGCCGCTGTTGTGAAAGATGCCGTACATGGAATAATTCTCCAGATCTTCCCTGTTCTCGATCTTATTGATAAACCAATATTCATAGAACTGATAACCGGTCTCCCCGATCTCTTCCTGCCAGCTCACACTGAAATCCGCACAATACTCATTCCCTGCCGCATCCACCAGAACTTCCTCCACATGTCTGTCCGCATGGCGGGTATCGCCCATACAGATCTGCAGCCGCAGCACACCATCCATGTAAGCGGATCCTGTCACCGTGAAATCCTCCGCCGCACAGTCCTCCACAGCCATCAGGTCAAGCACCGCCTGCTGCCAGCGCGGGTCATCCGATGTGCCCTCTATCCTCCTCAGGGACGCCGGCAGATCCTCTTCATCCATCATCCCGCTCGTACCACTGAGCTGTACCACCTTAGTCTCTGCAGACTCACGGACATCCGACAGGTCGATCGTGCGCCGCTCTTTCCTTTTGTTACAGAGAATCTCCCTGACCGAAAACCGAAGTTTCCCTGCCCATTCCCCGCCGGAACTGTGCACCTCTATTTTGAAATAAGCCCTTCCCGTCTCCTCATCGTAGGTCAGGAAATGACACCCGCCCACAAACTGATCCGTCCCGATGCCGGACAGATGATAGCTGTCAAACAGATCCACCGGTCCATGAATCCTGTCAAGCGCGCTGCCCTCCTCATCCCGCACGGACACGATGATCTCCGCCGCATCCCCCTGCAGGTCGACAGCCTCCACCTCCATCGTGATCCCCTGACTGGAACTGCTCTTCTCCACCGGAATGAGCCTGTCAGCCAGCCCCGGGGAAACAAATTCGATCACCCTGTAGAAAGCCGGGATCTGTGCGGCACAGACCGGCAGCACCGCAAATCCGCCTGCGCACACTGCCAGAAACACCGCTGCTACAGCAGCCGCTGTCCTTATCTTCCTTCTGTTTCTCCGCCCGGGTGCCCCCTGCGCTTCCTCTGCCTGCCGCAGCACCGCAGACACGATCTGCTGCGAAGGCGTCACCTCATCATAGGCTCTTCTATACTTTTCTGCAAACATCATAAACCTCCTAACTGATCCTTTAAGATCCGTCTTGCCCGCGTCAGTCTCGTCCTGACCGTTGACGGTCTGGATCCTGTGGCCTTTCCGATCTCTTCTACCGACATTTCTTCATAATAGAAAAGATGGATCACGACTCTGTACTTTTCCGGAAGCTGCTTTACCGCCTCGATCACGCTCCGGTTCTCCTCTGCTTCCATGTCTGTCCCGCCGGCCGTCGCAGCGGACATGCCCTGCACGAAACCGTCTTCTGCACACCGCCCGGCATCACATGACGCGGCCGTCTCCCAATACGCCGCCCGACGCCTGACCCACGGCGATTTCCAGTGATTCTTACAGCGGTTGACCGTCACTCTCACGAACCATGCCTTTTCATGCGCATGGCTGTCGAAGACCGGTCCCCGCTTAATATACTGCATGAACACATCCTGATAGATGTCCTCCGCATCTGCCTTACTTTTTACGAGAGAAAAAGCCAGTCTGTACACCATATCAGAACGGCGCCTGATCACTTCTTCATATGAATTTTCCTTATGCATAAGTTTCTTTCCCCTCCTTCACAGATAATACAATCCACCCTGCAAAAAAGCTACAGACAGGTATAAAATTTTTCATTTTTACCACAATACATTGTGTATCTTTCTCAAATATCACTTTTCATTTACTTTCGGCAATACCGCTTTTTTGCTGTGTGATAATGGCTGTGACAATATTTTCAAATCCGCCTGACATTTCTGCCCGGCGGCGTTCGGGATGGAGGTATCCATGAAAGAACTCAAACAACTGATCCGCGATCTGCGGGAAGACCACGATCTGACGCAGCGTGAAGTCGCCGCCTACCTCGGCGTCTCCCAGCAGACCTATTCCAATTACGAAAACGGCGTTCGTGAGATACCTACTAATACAGTGGTAGCGCTGGCCCGCTTCTATAAAGTCAGCACCGATTATCTTCTGAACTCAAACAGCGGTTATCTTGGCAACACAAACTTAAGCAGTACTTATCTGGACGAAACTACCCTGCACGACATCATGTACGACATCCAGGGGCTGGATGATGACGCACGCAAGGAACTTCTGCGGTTCATCCGTTTTCTGGGTCACTCTGAATAAACTCTGCTATTTGTCTGTTCTCTCACAACATTTCGTTGTAAAGCAAGCTGTTTTAATTCATTTTGAAGGTTTTTCTGATTAACAACTTTTTGTTGTGTAATAATATTTTTAACAATATTTTATGGATAAAAGGGAGGATATCATATGAAAGAACTTCGTGAAATACTGCGGGAACTGCGCGAAGATCACGATCTGAAGCAGGAAACTGTTGCCAGCTATCTGGGGATCGAACAGCAGAGCTACTCCAACTACGAGAACGGCAACCGCGGCATTCCCATCTGGGTCGTGATCAAGCTGTCCGATTACTACAAAGTGAGCACAGACTATCTTTTAAGCGCAGGTTCCAACTATCTTGGCAGTCCCAATCTGAGAAACGCATATCTGAACAACATCACGCTGCACGACGTCCTGTATGATATCCAGAAACTAAACTCAGACAACCGCAAAGATCTTTTACGATATCTCGACTACCTGAAATACATCAATCAATAGGATTGTTACAACATACAAACCGCAGACGCCTCCCGGAGATATTCCGTTCCGGGAGGCGTCTGCGGTATGCCTCTTTTCTATCCAATCCATGCAAAAATGCTTCTCATACAATGCTGCCCGCACTGTCCGTCGTCCGCTGTCGGTTCATCCGCACCGCTAATCCACCGACTTTAACGATTCCGCCATATTGATCTTGTCGAGCTTTCCGGACATGATGCGGTTGATCAGCCAGGTAAAGACAAAGGTCAACAGGATGCTCAGCAGATAGCTGACCGGTTCCACATGCACATCAAAGGACATCATATCAATATCCACCTCGTGCATCACATAAATGTGCAGCAGCCGTCCCAGCACCAGCCCGACAGCACAGCCGATCCCCGTAAGGACTGTATTCTCACGGAATACATAGGTGGCCGTCTCCTTTTTGTAGAATCCCAGCACCTTGATCGTGGCAATCTCCCTGATCCGCTCCGTGATGTTGATATTATTCAGATTATAAAGCACGATAAAAGCAAGCGCACCCGCACAGGCAATAATCACAAACACGATATAATTCATGCTCGTCATCATCCGCGAAACCCGCAGCAGCATATCCCGGTTGACGGCTACGGCCGTCACATGCTCCGCCTTCATCAAAGACGCCCCCACGCCGTAGACATCCGCCTCCGCCGGCAGATTGACATAGACGCTCTGATACCCGGTCTCACCCGTGGCATTCCTGTAAGTCTCTTCGTTCACATAGACATAATTGTAGATATAGTTCTCACAGACTCCCGATACTACCGCCTGCAGCTCCTCTCTGTCTTCGTTAAACAGGGTGATGGTGTCACCTGCCCTGATCCGGTAACGCTCCGACAGCTTATTACAGATAACAACCTCTCCCGCCTGCGGATAAGCGATCGGTTCTCCTGCCGGCGTGTGCAGGTCAAAGTATGCTCCGAACGACTCCGGCTCCGCCGCTGCGATCAGCTTCACGCTTTTGATCCCGTCCGCCGTCTCCAGATCCATCGAAGTCTCCACCGCCAGACCATAATCTCCGCCGTTATCCGCAACGATCTGATCAAGCTCCTCCAGCAACGACAGATCTTCCTTTGTCACACCGTCCTTTAACGTGACCCCGACCGCGTAAGTCTGTATCTCTTCAAACTGCCTGTCCGCGACGGTCGTCACCGAATCCCTGATCGCAAACCCCGTCAGCAGCAGCGCCGTACAGCCGCTGATCCCGATGACCATCATCAGAAAACGCCGCTTGTAACGGATGATATTCCGCACCGACACCTTATGCAGAAATTTCATCCGGTTCCAGATAAAAGGAATCCACTCCAGAAAGATCCGCTTACCGGCCTTCGGCGATTTCGGCCGCATCAGCTCCGCTGCCACTTCCCGCAGCTCATGCCGGCAGGATGCCCAGGTCGTCCCCATGGAGCACAAGAGCGACACCGCCAGGCACAGCACTGCCGTCGCCCAGTCAAAAGCATAGACGATACCGCCAAACCTGTACATCACCCCGTAGGCCTGCCAGATCACCAGCGGAAACAGTCGGATCCCCGCCAGATATCCCGCCACACAGCCTGTAAAAGCAGCACTGCCCGAGTAGAAGAGATATTTCCCCATGATCCTGGCCTCGCCATAGCCAAGCGCCTTCAAGACACCGATCTGTGTCCGCTGCTCCTCCACCATCCTGTTCATGGTCGTCATACACACCAGCGCCGCCACCAGAAAAAAGAACACCGGAAAGACATTGGCGATTCCCTCCACGATACTGGAATCACTCTCGAAACAGACATATCCTGTATTGGTCTCCCGTCCCAACACATAAGTGTCCGGCTTCTCGATATCGGCAATCTCCGCTCTGGCGTCCACCAGCTTCTGCTCCGCATCCGCGATCTTCTCGTCAAACTCCGCCTTCGCGTCGTTGTATTCCTGCCAGCCGTCCTCAACTTCCTGTCTGGCATCCGCCAGCTCCTGCCTGCTCTCTTCGATTTCCTCCCCGGCATCCCGGATCTGCCCTCTGGCCTTTCGCAGCTCCGCTTCTCCCTCTTCGATCTGCGCCTTCCCGGCCTCCAGCTGCTGACGGGCCATATCTGCGGGCATCTGATACTGCATCCCCGCCGCCTGGCCCTGCATCATCCCCGCAAGAGCCTCCTCCTGTGACGCAAGCTCCGCTTCCTGTGCTTCCAGGGCCGCTCTGGCATCCGCCAGCTCCCGCTCCTTCTGCGCTATGATCTCTTTATTATCCGCCAGTTCCTGCTCGCCGTCTTCCAGCTTCTTCTCACCGTCCGCAATTTCCTTCTCGGCGTCGGTCAGCTCCTGCTTCGCATCGGCCAGCTCCACTTCCGCTTCCGCCTTCTCGTCTGCCAGCTCCTGCTCGGCATCTGCCAGTTCTTCCTCCGCTTCCGTCATGATCGACTGGTATCTGCGCTCTCCCTGCTCCTCGCAGTAAGTCTCCCACTGCGCTTCCCGCTCGTCCATATAAGCATCATATTCATCCGAGTAGACCTGCGCGTCCTCCTCAAACTTCACATAGATATCCGTATAATAATCCGTGGCAAAGCCCTCCGGAAGCAGATACACAAATCCGCTCACACTGCCGTTTCCAAGAGAAGTCGTCCCCCGCTCAAACTGGACATACAGCGGAGACCGGACCGTCCCCACAATCGTATATTCCGTATACCGAAAGCTGTCCAGATCGTCCTGGTCGTTATCCCCGGACAGCACGATCTTCGAGCCGATCACTTCCTCTCCGTAGAGATGGTCGTCCACCACGCATTCCGTGTCACTCTCCGGCAACCTGCCCGCCACAGTTTCCAGCATATTTATATTTTCCAGAATGGAATGCGCTTTCAGTACCTTATCATTCCCCTGCTCGTCCGTATAGAGGACATCCGCTTCCATCGCGCCCTGCACTGCGCGGACGTCCGCCTTCTGCGCCAGTGCCTGCACATCTTCTTCCTCAAATCCCAGCGTGGAGACAAGCCTGTAATCATACAGCTGCTGCGCCTGCCAGAAGGCATCCGCCGACCCGACCATCACCGTTTTGGTGATCTTAAGTCCTGCAAAAAGCCCCACCCCCAGCGCAACGATCGCCATAATGGCCAGATACCGCCCTAGGCTCTCCCTGATCTCCCGCAGTGTTGTTTTCTTCATCATGGATTTCATGCGAACTCTCCGTTTCCTGCACCAATATTCGTTTCCCGGCCGCCTCACCGCGCCGGCAGCTTCCATCTCTGGCTCTTCCGGCATTATGCCCCGCTTTGGCCACGCCCTGGCATACCGCCGTCACTGTCATGATCGCTCTGACGATCTGTCACCACTCGATATCTTCCACTCTGGTGATCTGTTCATTCTTCACAACGCTGACGATGGTGCCGCTCTTCACCTTGATGATCCGGTCTGCCATCGCCGTTAATGCCTGATTGTGCGTGATGACGATCACCGTCTTGCCCTTCTCCCTGCACGTATCCTGCAGCAGCTTCAACACCGCCTTGCCGGTGTTGTAATCCAGCGCTCCCGTCGGCTCGTCACATAGAAGCAGCTTCGGATTCTTCGCCAGCGCACGGGCGATGGCCACCCGCTGCTGCTCTCCGCCGGAAAGCTGCGCCGGGAAATTCTTCATCCGGTCCTGCAGCCCCACCTCGCCGAGCACCTCTGCCGCATCCAGCGGGTCCACACAGATCTGCGCCGCCAGCTCCACGTTCTCCAACGCCGTCAGATTCTGGATCAGATTATAGAACTGGAACACAAATCCCACATCATGCCGCCTGTAGCCCGTCAGCTGCTTCTTATTATATGCGGAAATCTCCTCACCGTCCAGAAATACCCTGCCGCCCGACAGCGTATCCATTCCGCCAAGAATATTTAAGATCGTAGTCTTCCCCGCTCCCGACGCGCCCACGATCACGCAGAACTCCCCCTTTTCAATCTGGAAATTCACATCGTGCAGCGCCTCGATCGCCACCTCACCAGCCTGATATATCTTACTCACGTTTTGAAATTCTACAAATGAACTCACAACCGATTCTCCTTTTCTCCGCCTCGTCCGGCAGCCGCACCGGACTTATGCCCGAATATATGACAACTGCAATCTATTCCATGATAACACGTCCATTTCTCTCTTTTCTACAGTTTGACCTCACTTAATTGTTTTTTAACATTTCCAATACAAAAAATCACCCGGAAGTTCTATGCACTCCGGATGATCTTTGCAGTTTTTTCATGTTCTGTGCGCCTGTATTGTTTCCTGCATTTCTTTACATTTCAATTATTTTTCTATGTCATTCTCATAAAACGCCCTTCGTGGACCACACCGCCCCGTTCAGGCGCTCCTCATACATCGTCGCCATGTCAAGCGCCTTGCCGAAAGCCTTGAAACTGCTCTCCGCAATATGATGGTTATTCACTCCCGAGAACATTTTCAGATGCAGGTTCATGGCCCCCGCATAGGATACCGCATAGAAAAACTCGTGAAACAGCTCCGTCTGCATATCTCCCAGCATGGGCACTGTGTACAGTACGTCAAAGACAAGATAAGGCCGCCCGGACAGATCCACCGCGCACAGCATCAACGCCTCATCCATGGGCAGAATGGCGCTTCCGTACCGTTTGATCGCTTTCTTCTCTCCTGCCGCCTGCCGGATGGCCTCCCCCAGCACGATTCCGCAGTCCTCAACGGTATGATGAGAATCCACCTCCAGGTCTCCCCTGCACTTAAGCGTCAGATCAAACAGCCCGTGCCTGGCAAATCCGTTCAGCATATGATCGAAAAACCCGATCCCTGTATCAATGCTGCACTGCCCACTGCCGTCCAGATTCAGTGTCAGGCTGATATCCGTTTCCTTTGTTACCCTGTTTACTGTTGCAATCCTTGGTTCCATATGGTTTACCCTGTGCCTTCCTGTATTCTTTGTGTTCTTTGTTTTCTTTCCTGCTTATTTTATTTTCTCTGCATATACCAGCTGTAACCCGTAAAAAGCAGCGTTCTCAACGCTCCCTGTTCTCCATCCCCTTCCTGAAAAAGCGGCCCTGCCGACTGTCTGAACCATTCCGCCGTCTCTGCGGTCGACCGGCCCTCTCCTTCTATCTTCGCATTCACATTCGACTGGATCATCATAAATTCGATAAAGGAGTCGAGATCAAACTCATAAGCCATCTCATACTGCACCTGATCCATCATCCAAAAGCCGCACTGCGCGACCGCTTCTCCTGTCCACACGGCCTCATTCCGATACGGTCTGGGAAAGGCTTTTAAATACACGTCATACCACCAGGTTGTGTACGCCGTGCAGCCTTTCATCTTGTCGGAAATGCAGAAATCATAGACCAGAAGATAACCTCTGCTGTTCATTTTATCCCAAAGCCCCTTTAAAAAGAGAGGCATATCCACCCACTGGACAACGCCTGCCGCCGTAACGATGTCGAACTTCTGCGCAAAAGCAGGCAGCTTTTCCGCCTGACCTGCCATAAACTCGAAGCCTTCCTCATTTCCGCACACTTCCTTCGCTGCTGCGATCATCTCTGCGGAAACATCAATTCCCGTCACATGGCGACAGATCAGCTTTAGCGCTTTCGCAGACAGCCCGGCGCCACAGCCGATATCCAGACCTTGTTCAAACGTGCGGGAGGTAACCTCTCTCTGAAACCGCTCTATGACCTGCCTGTGCAAAAACGGCCGCCGCCTGTATCCCTGTGCTATCCTCTGAAAATCAAAGTCAACTTTTTGCATCATCTTTTCGTCCTCTTGCCGCTTCGTGCAGAACCTCCCGCATAATTTCTGACCGCTCTATGCAGGCTCTTCCGGCCACTCCGCTTCCTTAAATCCCACAAGCACCCTGTCGCCGTCCACCAGAATCGGACGCTTTACAAGCATTCCGTCCGTCGCCAGAAGCCTCAGCTGTTCTTCCTCGCTCATGGAAGGCAGCCTGTCCTTCAGCTGCATTTCCCTGTACAGCAATCCGCTTGTATTAAAAAAACGTTTGAGCGGCAGCCCGCTTTTCTCATACCACTGTTTTAACTCATCATAGGATGGATTGTCCTCGGCAATATGGCGGTCTGTATAGGTAATATGATGCGCCTCCAGCCACTTTCTTGCCTTCTGGCAGGTAGAGCACTTCGGATATTGTATCAATAACATAGGCTTTCTCCTTTTTTATTATTATAGTAAACGAAATTTCTAATGTCGTTAACTATAGAATACCGCACCTTGCGCAAAAAATAAAGTGTATAAACATCACACTTCCCGGAACAGTTTTCCTTTGATATCCATCTGCCCTGCCGCCTCCAACAGCTGCTGCGCCCTGACATAGCTGATCTCCTCCGCGAAAAAAGTATATCTTTCCTCCGGCGGGGTCTGTTCCAGTGTGGCCGGCGGCTCATACAGAAGATCCAGATCAACATTTCCCTGAATACCATTTACTTTTCCCGTCGATGTAAACTGCCATCCGTACAATGCCCGCCCCACATCCGGCTTATACTTTTCCTGCGGGAGATCCGCCAGCGTCTTTACCCCGCTTACCGGGTATCTGGCCACCCACAACGGACCGGTAAACTGCGCGAAATCAAACCACTGCTCCTTATACACATACAGCCCCGCATAGATCCCGAACACATAGCCCGCGTTCGTTATGACCTGTTCCGCCGCCTTAATCACCGCCGTCAACTTTTCTTTCCCCAGAGGATGCAGAGACTCCTTGTCTTCCACATCCCAGAAAATCCTGCATTTTAAATTATTTTCCTGCAGCAGACTGATCACCTGCTGTGCTTCCGCCTTGGCCTCTTCTGCAGTCTTCGCATAAGTATATTTGTAGACCGCCACCGGGATTCCCTGCTCCCTGCAGCCCCTGAGATTGGCCGCAAACTGCCGGTCCGGCTTTCCCGAATGCCTGATACTGCGCAGGATCGCAAACCTGCATCCATCCTGTTTCACAAGTCCCCAGTCGATGACTCCCTGTATATCCGATACATCAATGCCCACGTATTTGTCCATTTTCTCTGTAACGCCTCCTGATTGCCCGGCGAATTCTTTCGCCGGTATTTCTTCTTTTACCAGTACTATATGCGCAATGATAAAAAAAGCACCCCTCGGAGTCATTACAATACGGAAAATCTCCGCAATGCCGTCACCAGAAACAGCCCCATTTTTTCCTATGCAACCGCCATACGGCTAATGCAGCCATTCCAACTGATAAAACCAACGCAACTATCGGACACCATACAATGCCGTCAAAGGTTCTTCCCGCAAATCTGTATATTTCATACCGATTATAAAAATCAAGACTGCCTGCCAGTCTTAACGGCATAAAATTTGCAAACATATGATTAACTTCAAAACCGATCATCTGATTCATAATCAGCAGCAACCCCCAGAAGAAGCAAATTGCTGCCAATCCCGCCATTACCTGTTCCAGCATAACCGAAATCAGTATTGTCATCGATACCACAAAAATAAGCGACACATATCCACGAAGACAATTCCATGCAAATTGCTGTATATAGGAAATATGAAATACGGAAAAGAACGTGTTCTCACTGCTCTGTATATATTCGTCCGCTCCTGAAAATCCAAATGGCATCATTTTGATCAAAAAGCAGAAGAGAACTGCCAAAAAATACAGTATACTTCCCATGCCATATGCTGTAATGATTCTTGCGAAATCAAGCTGTTTTTTCCCTTTCATGGCAGACCGGCTGAGTTCCTGCATTCCCGTCTGTGTTTCCTCTGCAAAAAGAGGCGTAATGATAACGGATATCATAACTGATATAATAACTATGAAACTACCAATATCCCGATTCAGTACTTTCCAGCCTTCTGAATAACCTACCGTAAGACTGATCAGTTTTTCAGCCTCTTTCATGAATCTTTCTTTTTCACTTTCTGTATAATCTACATTGATGTTTTCATCTAACCTGCGCTCTATTGCCCTTAAACGATTCTCGAAAAAAAAGTTGATTTCTGCATCCGATAACGCCTCTGCAGTCTTGTCCTGATAATTCAACGCCACTAACTTTTCTATATTGGTTTCCTCCACAAAAACCGCTTCCTCCTGTCCCCTGCGTATTACGATTGCATCCTCAATGCTCCTGCTTACTGCATTTTCTTTTCCATGCTTTAGGTTTTCCCTTCCACTCGCCACAACCCCTCCCTCATCCCACACCTCATAACCCTTTACTGCCTGACAGGTGCTGCTTATAGATAACAGGATAACAACCGCAAGGAATATAAGGAACACCTCTTTCTTTAAAATCCGCCTGCTTTCTACCCTTATAATAGATTTCACAATCACTACCACCTAATTTATAAAATATTTTTTGTCTTTCTTTCCCAACAGGTAAACAAATATGCCAATGTAAACCGCTGCCAGAAATAACGCCACCATAAGATAAGGTACTATGATCCTCCCCAAAAAGAAAAAACCATGTACTGCTGCATCGCTGCTGAACTGATTTGGATAAAGTAATTTTATCTGACTGTAAGTGTTAGACAATTTTGTCAAAGCGCCAACCGTTAGTATGGAAAACACTGCTGCTGTTTTTGAGTTTCTAAATAAGCACGATAACAGCATGGTAAAATTGGCAAATACCAAAATACCAAACAACCCTCCAACAATTTTAAAAATCATCCCTGCACCAATGCTGATATTAAAAATGCAGCTAAACCAGTACGTTTGTGCTGATGCTCCAAACCCACCGAAAGTGGCAACCGCCCCATGCTCTATAAGCAACACGCTGACAAAGAGCAGATATGTAGAAACAGCAAACAGGTTACCGGCAATCCATCTCGCCCGAAAGTCCTTTTTTCTGCCTTCCGCAGAGGATAAGGTCAGTTCGTTTATCCCACTTGGACTGTCTTTTGCATATACACAGGAAAGCGCAAAAGCATATACGACAAAGAATAACGGGTATTCAATATCATACCAATTCATGAAATTTGAAATCCCCTGGCAATAAGCAACATTGACAGGCGTATCAATTCCTGTGATCTTTTGATCCAACACTTCAATTTGAGACTCTGTAAATTTCATCGGACCGGCATACTGATTCTCATACATGAGCTGCTCTTTTACCGCTTCTCGATATTTCTGATAAAAATCCTTCTCTGAATCCAGAAAATCATACTCCAGTCCCATCTTGTCATTCCCATTAGACATATAATAAGAATAATAAGCATAGTTAATAAAATAATTGGGATACATATATTTTGTCATACCTCCGGTTCCCAAAAACCCCCGATGTTCATCCAAATACTGCTTGTCTATGCTGTTTTCATACTGTTCTTTCAATTTCTGCAGATATGCATCATCTATCACGCCTTCAATATCCTTTGAGGCATCCCTTAATACCCTGTAAGCCGACAGACCACTTACTATTTGACCATCTGTACTAATTGCTTTCCACTGTCCATTCATGTTCAGGTAGATAAATGTATGGAACGTAGAAATGATGCACATTACTGTAACAGCCACAAGAGAAACCCGATTCCACAATTTCCTGTATTCAAATTTAACCATTGTCCACATATGATTCCCTCCGGCTTTTCTATTGTTTTTTATTCTTTTTCTATTCTTTATAGCTGCTTCCATTGTGAATCACGTTCCATTCACTTCCCTTTCCTTCCCTGACAAGAATCAGATACTGCCATACGCCATCTTCGTTACAATACTCGCACACAAAAATATTGTTGTTATCATATCCTGCCGCAACTCCTTTATCCTCATCCTCATAAATGTTCCATATTCTTGGATCAATGCACATATACGTAACCATCTTTGTAGCTGGTTCGATGCCTAACGAGTCTGTCACATAAATACGTGCGGCAGCATAAGCCTCCGTTATTTCCCTGGTATCAAACTGGCTGATGTAATATGATTTTGACAGATCAAAAGAATAGTTGGATTCGTCCGGTGAACCTATCTCCAGCAGACCATTTGATTCCTGAATCGTATCCTCTCTTTCCTGACGGTACTGTTTCAGTTCTTCCTCCAGTTCTGCATCCGTCTGTCCCTGCGTCATGTCCTCCTCATTCCGTGAAAAAGCTTCTTGTGTTTCCGTTTCTTTCTGCTGCATATTGTCTTCAGTTCTATTCTGTACCTCATTGTCATTTCCTGTTGAGACTTCCTCCATCGGAATCGAAGCAGATGGTTCCTGTTCATTTCCGCCTGCGCACCCCGCCAACTCCATAACCATCACACACACCACTGCTGCTGCAAAATTTTTCTTTTTTCCCATTTTTTATTCCTCACTTTCTATAATTCCGCCTGCAAAAATATAGTAATCTTCTAATGTCGGTTCTGCCTGACTGCTTTTTACACCTGGATATTCTTCACCGACAAAGCGCACCTGCACATCCTTTTCCATCTGCTTCAGATGTATCACAGACCGCTCTTTTCTCAACCTGTGGTATACTTCCTGACTGACAACAGTCTCCCGGACCTTTCCTTTGACCTTCTGAACCAGCGCGTCCACATTCCCGGTTTCCAAGACATTCCCTTTCTTCATCACGATAAGCTCACTTGCAATCGCCTCAATATCTGACACAATGTGCGTAGAGAGCAGCACGATCTTGTCCTTTCCCATATCACTGATGATATTAGAAAAACGTATACGTTCTTTCGGATCAAGTCCTGCCGTCGGTTCATCCAGTATCAATATCACCGGTTCGTTAATAATTGCCTGTGCAATCCCTATCCTGCGTTTCATGCCGCCCGAAAATGTCTTTACCTTTTTATCTGCAGCATCCGAAAGGTTTACAAATTCAAGCACTTCTGAAATTCTGTCTTTCAACTTTTTTTCCGGTATTCCTTTTAATACACCCATATACTCCAGAAAATCTTTTGCAGTAAAGCCCGGATAAACACTATAATCCTGCGGCATATACCCAATCAGGCTGCGATACTTTTTATCCAGTGCAAAAATATCCCTTTCATCGCAGCGGATACTCCCTTTCGTGGGAAAATCCACAGTTGCCAGCATTCGCATAAGTGTGCTTTTTCCGGCACCGTTTTCCCCCAACAGTCCGTAAATTCCTTTATGCAACGTAAAACTGACATCCTGCAGCGCTTCTTTTTTTCTGTAGGTTTTACACAGATGTTCTATCTGCAGTTCCATTGCGATTCGTCCTCCTGTTTTATTTCCGCTCATGAAAAACACCCTGACCGGATATCCATATCCTATCAGAGTGTTGTGTTATACTTTCGGCAAAGTTGTGTTATAGTTGTAAAGGTTTACGGAAAGTTCCTGCCCCGGTCTTTATCCATTTTTCTCCTGCATAGAGCAGCATAAAGTAACGCAGAGACAGTTGCAATACCTCTCGGCTATATATATGCCATTTGGAGGATCAATAGCTTAATTTGACCAATATGGTTCCCTTGCCGCCGGCTTAATGATATACTGTATGTATTTATAGTAAACGACATAACAAATTTCTGTTTCCGGCTCTTGCAGGAGCCATATACGGAAGCACCTGCAAGGACGAAAACAAAATTTCTAATGCCGTTAACTATATTTATCAACAAAGTAACGAATAACTTAACGCAATAATCACTTATATACTTGCACAGTGAGGACGGAGGCTCCCAAAATGAGTATACTTAAAAAAATATTTACAAATCTGACACCGCCAAAAGTGTTAATAATTTTAGTCTGCGCTTTTTCCAGCCTTTGTACAACGACATACGTGACTAATGTGTACCCTTTAAGGTCTATATGGTTATCCCCCCCCTTATATTTTTAGGCATTTTCGCTGTCCAGAGAACAATATTATACATTGTCGGCCGGTATTTTAAATCTATCCCATCATTTCAAGTGATACTGCTGTCTGTTACCGTCGCCGTTTTGATTATAGTTGTATGCAGAAACGTATTTTTCCCAACTCAGCAGGAGACATATATTTCCCTGACCGCCGAGACCGCAGGTGAGATATGCCTGTGCGATGTGGTGGTAGACGGAAAAAATATCCCCGTGGCTGAGGTCTGTGTAGTTGAAAACTCTGGTTGGTCATATCGGGAACAATGGGACAATTTTATGATTTGGCCTGAAGAAGACGGGATTGAAAATCGACTGACCCTGCGCTTTTGGGCAAATGAGATCCACCTTGGATTTCCGTATACTCCCTACGCTGGCAGCGTTACCATTGTGTCCTCCGCCGGAAAAGACGGTAGTACATGGGATCTGCGCTGTCCAGAACGGAAAAAGTGGGAAGCATTGCAATATGCGAACTTCTCTTTTGATAGCCATCATGTCTATTCGCCGCTGGAGCTGCTGCTGTACGGCGCTGGAATCCTGCCGCTTATCAGCCTCGTCTGTCTGATCCTATTCTATGCTGCCACCCTGGCCTGGAAAAAGAACTGGTTGAGAATTGTTTTTTTATTTTCCAATCATATTTTAATATATTTAATTATCATAATGATCTTTTTCTTGTCCTGGATTCAGCTGGAACTTAGTTCTACGTTTGATAACTGGCTAAGTGTATTTACTATAAGCGCAAAATATATAGCGATCAATATAATGACAGTATGTACAGTATATCTGTTTATTCATTCGATTGTAAACTCATTATGGAAGTCATGTTTCATTTTCAGTATCTTTATAACATTGCTCTCAGTGGTAAATTATTATGTTATTGAATTTCATGGAACTCCACTAACTTTTATGGAATTGCAGAATTTCAAAACAGCCTTAAATATTATAGGCAGCTATAAATTTGATATCAAAGGTATAGATAAAATTATATATATCTTTTGTGCCGAAATTGTATTGTGCTATATTATAAAAAAAACAGGTATTAAGGTACAGAGAAAAAAAGTACTCTGGAGGAGATTAATAAAAGATTTTTGTTTATACAGTATAGTATTTTGGATTATTTTCTCCACATATTTATCTTCAAATCCCTTTATGAATGAAAAAGTAGACGGGGCATGGACAAATTCTTATCATCAATATGGCTATGCAGCATGCACTGTAAAATTAGCGGTTGAATCTGCAAATTTTCTTCAAAAGCCAGATGGATATGAAAGCGGTATAGATAATATTGAGTTTGTAAACATTGAACATGACAACAGGGAAAATGAGCGACCGGACATTATTTTGATTTTAAATGAAACTTTTTATGATTTATCCTTAATTAGCAATATGGAAACAGATGTTCCTTATCTGGAAAACATAGATACCTTGGAAAATACAATCAGAGGCTATGCAGTAGTCCCATATATTGGCGGCAGTACCAACTGTTCTGAGTATGAACTGCTGACAAGTAATTCATTGCGACTTATGCCCGGGGTTACTCCATTTAATGTAATTAATATGAAGGATGCAAATACAGTTGTCAGCTATTTAAAGCAACTAGGATATTATACTATAGCAGGCCATCCAGAAAAGGGCTCAAATTACAATAGAATTAACGCTTATGCAGATATGGGGCTCGATGAGTACTATTTTTATGATGATTTTATAAACAGAAAATCTTATGGTAATAAGTGGGTTTTGACAGATGAAAGTGCATACGAAAATCTATTGTTGTGGATGAAAGATCACACCGATGCTCCGCAGTTTATTTATTTGCTGACAATCCAAAATCATGGGGCGTGGGATAAAAACGAAAGAAAATATGATACGGTTCATGTAAGCAATGATTACGGAGAACTTAATGAGGTGATCGATGAATACCTGACAGGTATAAGAATGTCGGACTCAGCATTTAAATATTTGACAGATCAGTTGAAAGAGTACAACAAAAAAGTAATTGTGTGTATGGTAGGTGATCATTCGCCTTCTTTTGCTAAAGACATAGTAGATCAGGAATATAGTTCCATTAGCTCACAATTGCTGAGAAGCACACCATTTGTAATCTGGGCAAATTTTGATATCGAAGATAAAGATATGGGATCTATTAGTATGAATTATTTGATTCCTACGTTATTTGAAACTGCAAAAATACCACTGTCACAGTATTATCAATATATGTTGAATTTAATGGAAGATGTTCCAGTTCTGATGTCTCACGCTTATTATGACAAAAATATGAACGAGTACCTATATGATGCAGATTCAGAATACTCGAAAGCAGTTAATAATTATTTTTATATGGAATACAACAATCTCCAAAAAGATAGGCAACAGCAATTTTTTGATGTTTTTCTGAAATAGACATACAAGAACAACCTGGATAAGAGCGAAAGAAGGTAAGCGGTCTACCATTTACCTTCTTTCACCATAGAGGATACCGACTTGTGGTTCACTACACTTGGCGGTAAAAACCCGTGGCCAGACTTGCACCGTAAGCGTCAAATTAGCACGTGTAGTGAAATATTCGGTGTTCTCCTGTAAACTTAGGATTAGAATTTTTAGCGTGCACTCCCAAAACTCTATATCCAAAAAAATATATAAAAATCGATAAAGCCTACCGATTATGTATTTTTCGTTGTACAATAAGTTTGCCGTATGAGGTCACTCACTTTCGTGTTTATTGTTAGCAAACTTATTATACACCAAAGTGCATCATACGGCACTTTTGTTAAAAACTTGTAAAGTGGTGTAAGATACATATAAAGAGAATACTTAACAAGTTACCTGTCTTTAACCCATACTTTCCTCTCAAATCAGAAACCATCTTATCCGCTTCACGATATTTCCCTTCTTCAAAATGTTCTCCGGAACGCTTTACCTTTGCCAACAGATTCTCTTCTGTACTTCCTCGGATTCTAATAAGTACTCCAAAGAACGTACATTAAGTTCTTCAATCAATGAGCTGTTACTTTCCCTGTTTCCTTTTTAGAATAAACATCTACAGGTGCCTGATATGGTCCCGCATCACCCGCTGCACATTTCAGATATACCAAGTTTATCCCTTGATATTCCACACTCTCAATCTTTGGAATATAGCGGGGTTCAATTTTGTTGCAGTATTGAAATAGTTTCAGTTGAATGTCATCAAGTAATTCGTCTGGTACTCCTACCGACGGTAGAATGGATCGTCCATTTTCTGTTTTGACACCGCTCACAAGATATCCGCGGTCTATCCCTACAATATATCAGGATACCTGACCTGATGCGTAACTTTGAGAACCAGAGCGACAGCCTCAGGGATCTTACAAAATACAGGAAAAGGATCGGTAACTATCAAACCCTCACCCTTGATGAATGGCTGAATTATAAACTTACTGAAAAGGATTCTAAGAACCTCTATGAGCTGTTTGAACAACGAAGTGGCATGGTCTTCCGGTTTTCAGGATGAGAAATATTTCTTAAAATTATTCAAAAAAAGAGGGCATGACACCCTCTGAATATCGGAACGCATCTTTTTCTAGGAAACCGAATAACGATATTGTTCCATAGTATAACCTGTTTTTAGCACATACCTTCCTACTTGATCACTCTTCTGTCCCGGTACTGCGCATACATCAGCAAAATGCCTGATACTGCGCCAAAGAAGATAAAGGACTGTATGAACGGCATAAAATTATAGGAACCACCCGTCCAAAAATCGGCAAAATCATTGCTCACATAAGTCATCGGTAAGGTTGCCGCCACCTTCTGTAATGCCTGCGGAAGCTGTTCTGTGGAAATTCCCATCATACCTGTCAGCATCATCAACGTAAAATAGACAGCCATCGTAATCCCGAATGTAACGCCAAATTTGCGAAAAATATTTGCAAGTGAATGCGCAATCACCAAAAGGATAATTCCGATCAGATAAAGCGATACCAACAGACAGATTACAGACGACACCGCCGGTTTCGGAATATCCATTGTAAATACTTGGAACACTGCGTAAATTGCAAACGCAATCGTCATAAAAATCATATGCGCAATAATCTTCGCCATCAAAAGACTTCTCTCATGGAAACCGAACAAACGCATTCGGAGAGGCACCTCACGTTCCACTTCCTGCGAGTACAGTGCGCCATATCCGATAAACATAATGGACATCGGAATAACAAGCGACATACTCAGCATAATGGAGACGATTACATTATCCCTCGCCGCTTCGGGCACCTGTGCACCGATCGTTCTCGAGAAAATCATTGTCATCATATTCGGAAACACGATTCCGAAGAAATGTGTCATAAAATTACCGTTGATATTGCGAAGTTCATATAAAACCATGTTCATATTACATTTTTTCTGTTTCATCTTCTTCCCCATTTCTACGCTGTTTTCGGCGTCGTTTTTAATTTTTCTCTTTCTCATGCTTCGCATAGAACTGCTCTCTGGCGTTAATCGACATAATCTCTATATCCGAGTTACTCCGTTTAAAATTCACATTATTGTCCATCAGAATCGACAGCAGCTCTCTCTCTTCCTCCCTATCGCGGCAGGATAACGCAATCAGATGATTCGGAGATTTCAAAGTGCGAAAGCCCTTCGTCAGACCGCCGTTTACCTGATTATTATCCAGAATAAAAATCGCATTACCGCAGTATGTCTTAAACAGTTCCTCAGTCCTGCCGAAAGCAACTACTTTTCCTTGATCCAACAGCAATATCTTATCCGCCAACTGTTCCAGTTCTTCATAATAATGGGACACGATAATCAATGATTCTTCTTTATCCCGATACCATTCGACCATCTTTTCCATCAGTTTCTGTCTTGTCTCAAAATCCAGACCCGACGTAACCTCATCATAAAAGGTCAGTTCCGCCTTCTGCATCATAATCATAATGATGGTAAACTTCTGCTTCTGTCCGCCCGAAAGCGCATTGTATCGTTTAGACAGGCATCCTTCGAATTCAAAGAAGGCAATCAACTCCTGCAGCTCTTTGTTCTCTTTGATCTTCGTGTCCAGAATCATCTCCATAATCCGTTTCACCGGCATGGTCGTCACATACGCGTTGTTCTGCATATGCGCCGCCATCTGCTCCGGCTTTAACTCGGTCACAATCCTGCCCTCATAAGCCGTCAGCCCTAATATCGCTTTGACAAGCGTTGTCTTGCCTGCGCCGTTGGCACCGATTACCCCGATACGCTCTCCTTTTTCAAAGCTAATCGGACTGTTAATCTGCAGCGCCGTCTGTTTTCCATATTTTACCTGTAATTGTTTGATTGTAAGTAACATATTGCACCTCTTTCTACGCTGTATCTACTGCCCGTTTTTCATGCGCTGCTCACTTTTCAAAAGACAGCTTTACCTGCACGCCATTTTCAATATTATCAACTTTCATCCCATATCCCATAAGTCTGCTATAGTAAGCCGCCACATATAATCCCAATCCTTTTCCCTTCCCTCTTCCGTCACTGCTGACAAAGGGTTTCAAGACATTTGGGAGCAGCTTATCGTCTATTGTTACACCATAATTAGTGATACACAATTCTGTACTGCTGATTTCTGCGTTAATCTGCTGCCCCTTCGGTGTATACCAGACGGCATTAGACAATAAATTGTCAATAATCTTCTTTAACATCTCTCTGTCTGCAAAAACAACACCGTTTCCTTCAATCACCATCTGCAGACCTTTATCCTCCGCCTGTACCGCATAATCTCCTGCAAGTTCCCGCACCAGTGTTGCAACCGCCACTTCCTCCTGCTGTATATTCTCCGCATGATAGTTCAGATACAAAATATCCTCCACAATCTTTCGCATGGATAAAAGCTGCTTCTTCACCTCCGGCAGATATATCTTCGTGTCCTTATACTTCCCGACTTCATTCATCATTCCTTCCACCAGAAGAAGCGCCGCCGCGATAGGGGTCTTTAACTGATGGGAAGATGCCCTCAGGAATACTTCCTGCCGTTCATTTTCTTCTTCCAGCAGGCAGTTTTTGCGCTCCAACTCCTCGTAATTGTCATGCAGTTTCCCGTATAATTCATGCAGGTTCCGCCCTAAAATACCAATCTCATCCTTACTGTCTGACGAAAAGGCAAATTCACCGGGATCAAAGCGTTCCGCTATCCCCGCATTCTCCGCATGATTAGCAAGACTGATAATCGGATTCACAATTTTTCCCGAAAAGAATATTGATGAAACCAGCACCACCAGAAAAATAACCGCAGCAATCATCGGCAGACTCCCCATAACAATCGGCGTGATCTCTTCCATCTGCGGCGTCATCGTCGGCAGCACCGTAATGACGAAAGCGTCTTGTGTACGGCCCATAGCAATATAAGTAGTATAGCTGTAATTGCCGTCCGACACCCCCGCCTCATATACAATGGTATCGCCGGATATCATATGCATATTAGCATATTCACCCTGATAGATCTGATCTCCGCTCTGCCCTTTCTGTTCCAGGCGGACCTTAATCGGCGCATCCTCCGAAATGAGATTCTGCCCTGCAAATATATCCTTAAATTTGTTCTGCCACTGTCCGACAAACTCCGCCAAGTCTTTCTCTGAATCGCTGCTTTCTACCTCTTTCTCCAAGCCTCCTTCTTCTATCATCATTCTGGCGCGGTCCAGAAGGTTCAGCAATTCTTCGTCCTGTACGATAATTGTCAGCTTGAAAAACTTTCCCGCTATATAGACCTCGTTGCCCGTATTCGGAATTTCCATTGTATAAACTGACGACGGATTCTTAACCGTCAGATGATCATAGCTTCTCTGTTCCATATAACCCCGCTGGATCTCCACGACTGATTCCAAATTGCTGTTCATCACATAATCCACATACAACGACGGCAGCATTAATACGAAATACCCTATGATAAAAGCAATCATAATCACTGCCAGTACTACACTGTATAGAAACGTCTTCTTTCTAAGTCCCATGCTTACTCCTCCCGAAACTGATATCCCACGCCGATTACCGTTTTGATACAATCTTCCGGCAGCTTCTTGCGCAGATTCTTAACATGCGCATCAATGATTCTGTCATTGCCCACATAATCTTCGTTATAAATTCCCAGAATCAGCTGCTCCCTCGTGAAAGCCCGCTTTGGCTCTTTCATAAGAATCTGTAATAGCAAAAACTCGCTCAGTGTAAGTTCTAAAGACTTTCCGTCATAAAAAGCCTGATAAGCGTCGTCATGAATGACAAGCCCCTTTTCCTGCTGTGGCTTAAGCCTTTTTACACGTCTCAGAATCGTCTCCATACGCTTCAACAGAATGATAGGCGATACCGGTTTGATCACGTAATCATCCGCATAAGAATTAAACGCCTGTACCTGCGTCTTCTCATCATCCAGCGCCGTGAGTATAATCGTTGCCGTTTCCGGCTGATGTTCCTTGATATATTGCAGAACATCCAAACCGTTTACCTTCGGCACCATAATATCCAGTACTGCCATGTCAAATCGCTTCTTTGCAAGAAGTTCTAACGCCTGCCCGCCGTCCTCAGCACATGTGACGTTATAATTCTGCATTTTCATATACTCCGTCAGGACTTCTCTTATGGTCGGTTCGTCTTCCAGAAATAAAATGTTCATGTCTCTTATTTTGCTCCTGTCTTGTACTTTACATGGTTTATTGTAGCACAATGGTATGAATTTCGTATGAAGATGGTGTGTTTTTACGAAGATGGGGATAATAAATGAACTCGGATAAGGATAAAAAGATATGTATTCGCTGTCAAAAATTAGAGATAGATTTATAAGTGATAAGTATCTGTTCTGCGGTAAATCCGTAAATATTCTAATAATTACTCGATGATAGCATCCACTCGACCAGACCCAACATTCCTACCACCCTCACGGTTTTCTGTGGGGGAATCAGGGTGATTTGGGGGGGGGGTGGTTTTGGGTTAATTGGAGTGCAATAGCCAAAATCATTTTACTTCCCAATAGCCTCCCCGTGAAGCACCTATATGCTCGATCAATCCTTTACTTTTCATTTTTTTCAGCTGATATTTCACGCCATCTTCTGAAATCATTAACAGCTTTGACAATTCCTTTCTTGAAATATACGGATTATTACGCAAAGCATTCAGAAATACTTCTTCTGTGCGTTGGACATATTGTTCAGCTGCTTGTGAAACATCATTTATTTCACTTTTATTATCTCTGTTTTCCCCATAATTCAAATTTTTCAATATAACTGTAAATTCCACTCTTGATGAGATAAACTGCGGTGCTTTACTTCCCCCTATCTTTTAATTAATGAAACAAGCCTATTCCTTCCACCAGTATCACATTAACCTGTCAAACCTGACTTTTATGGCACCGTTTTGGCACCGCTTTCCACATTTTCACTGTTACAAAGTTTCAAAAAGGGCTTCCCGACTTCTCGGAAAGCCCCATAAAATCCAGCTTTTTACTGATTACTCAATAATCGTAGCCACACGTCCAGAACCTACTGTACGACCACCCTCACGAGCTCTCGGAAATGAAATCTAAATGTTTTTCTTTATATTATCCAGTTTATCTCTATATTTTTACTGTTTTGAAAAATTTTAGAGCCAAAATAGAGCCATTAGCAAAATACCCATTTTCTCCTTATCCAACCATATTACATGGTGCTAGCACCATGTATAAATAACATTAACAAGGAAAATATCAATTTGTTGTCCTCCACCACTCTAATCAACAGTCGAGTAGACAAGCGGCTCACGCCGCAAGCCCCTCACAGATCCGTGCGTGCGCCTTTCACGCACACGGCTCCTCATAGTAACATTCACTTTTAGAATAACCTCACATAAATCTTTGGTTTTGCTAAGGGATAAACTTTTAGCATATCGGCAAACCCATCCCATGTATAGCTTTTCTTCTGGCTTCGCCTGTTCAGTGCTTTACACAGATATCTTTGGGTGAAATGCAGAAAAGAGCCCAGCTTCTTGCCATTATAGGAGACACCATAATACCTATAGTGCCCTACCAGCTTCTTATTCAGCTTTTCTATCAGTTCCTTCACAGGCAGGTCGTTATTGGCATACAGCCATTCCTTCATGCCTTTTAGTTTCTGTGCATATTTCTTTCTGCTTGTTTTCAGCTTCACACAGAAATTTCCCCTCTTCCTGCCTTTCCCACAGTAGAAAGTAAAACCCAGAAAATCAAATGTCTCCGGCTTCTTTCCATATCTGCGTCTGCTGTTGCTCTCCGCGTACCTTCCAAACTCTATCAGTCGGCTCTTACTCTCCTCCAGCTCAAGATTGAATTTCCCCAGCCTTTCCTTCAGTGCGGTATAATATCTCTCTGCGTCTGACTTGTGCTGGAATCCCGCAATAAAATCATCTGCATACACCGCCAGAAAGCACTTCCCTTCTGTCTCTTTCAGTACTACAAATTTGTACCACAGCGTTAATACATTGTGCATATAGATATTTGCCAGAATCGGGCTGATGATATTTCCCTGCGTTGAACCTTCCTCGCCTGCTTCATAGACACCTTCTGCTACCACTCCGGCTTTCAGATATTTGTTTATCAGCCACAGAAGATTTCTGTCCTTAATATACAGCCCCAGAAACTTCATAAGCCATTCATGGCT
>Ga0137308_101193_pt1 | contig 28456 bp, 33 predicted proteins | sample Inofrocosms_June_FD_97181 | JGI IMG/M metagenome (GOLD analysis project Ga0137308, IMG submission 97181) | Mouse cecal microbial communities from Vienna, Austria - N-Acetylneuraminic and N-Acetylglucosamine D2O microcosms_June | ecosystem: Host-associated > Mammals > Digestive system > Large...
AAGTTTCCCTGTAATCCTGCCCCTTTATCTGGCAGTATATCCAAACATGGAAAAGAACCTGAATCAACTATGATACCGGAATATATATTATAACTCTGAACCATGAAAGAAAGAGAGGGAAAGATTATGAGCTATACAGAACAGAAAATAACCGCTGCTATTTACTGCAGGGTAAGCACCAGGGAGCAGGCGGAAGAAGGCTACAGTATCGGGGAGCAGGAGCGTCTGATAAGGGAATACTGCATGAAGCAGGGCTATGAAGTCTACAAGGTCTTTTCTGACGCCGGAATCAGCGGAAAAGACATTGCCCACAGGCCAGCCATACAGGAACTGTTAAAAGAAGCCGCAGAAAAGAAGTTTGATATCGTGATGTCATGGAAAATCAACCGCTTAAGCCGGAAACTGGAAGACGCCATAAAGATTGTGAACACGCTGGACAGATACGGGATAGCTTACCGCTCTTATTCCGAGCCTTTTGAATCCGATACACCGGCAGGGAAAATGCAGTTTCAGATGATGGCATTGGTGGGGGAGTTTGAGCGAAATACCATTGCACAGAATGTAAAAATGGGGATGAAAGCCAAAGCCCGTGCAGGGGAGTGGTGCGGAGGGATTGCGCCTTTGGGTTACCATTGGGTTCCTATGGAGGGAACGGAAGATTTGGCAAGGAAAAAATCACGCCTTGAAATTGATGAAAAAGAAGCGGAGGTCATTAAAATCATTTACGGGATGTATGCGTCCGGCAAAGGCTATAAGGCGATTGCAAACTACCTGAATAAAAAAGGGTATCAGACCAAACTCGGAAATACATTTTCCGTGGCACAGCTCCGCACCATACTTACCAACCCGGTCTATATTGGGAAAGTGCGTTTTAATGTGCGACGGGACTGGAATGAGAAAAGGCGCAACAATATCAACCCCGACCCGATTATTGCAGATGGAATCCATGAAGCCATCATAACAGAGGAGCAGTGGAACCAGGTGCAGTTCTTAATCAGTCAAAAATCAGGAAAACCGTCCCGTATCTATGATGGGGAATATCCGCTGACGGGGATATTGAAATGCCCCGAATGTGGCGCAGGAATGGTGATTTCAAGGGTAATCAATAAAAGGGCGAATGGAAGCAGACGGGAGCTGACCTACTATGCCTGTGGGAACTGGAAGAATAAGGGGAGCGCAGTCTGCCACAGCAACATGATAAGGGTGGAAAAAGCCAATGGTTTTGTTTACCGGAGGATAGAGGAAGTCTTAAACGATGACAGGGTTTTTAAGGAAGTCCTTTCAAGGGTAAATCGGGAACATGAAATCATAAAGAAGAATGCATGTAAAGAGCAGGAGTTACAGGAGAGAGAACGTGAGAGGCTTTCCAGGCGCATCATGAAGAACCATGAAGCCTATGAGGATGGCGTGATTACCAAAGATGAATTTTTAATGCGGAAACAGGAGTTAGACCGGCAGATGGAGCAGGTCAGGGAACGTACCAGTGAGAACCATCTCATCCTGCTGGAAGAAGGACGGAAAGAGATACCCAAAGAAGCAGTGAGGGAAATCTTAAAGAACTTCAGCGAAGCCTTATCCGCTGATATAGACCGAACCATACGAAAGAGATTACTGCACCTGCTGATAAAGGAAATCACCATAGACAGAGACAGGAACATAGACTCCATAAAACTAAAGCTCTCTGACGAGTTAATCCGATTCTTACAGAACAGCGGCGGCACACCACCAGACGGTGCGCCGTCTGTTTTTATGTTTCAGGAATTTGGGATAAAATCACTGGAACTGGAACTTGTGATATAGGAAAGTGTACAAAAATAAAAAAGGAAAGAGAGGGCAACAGAAGATGAACCATGATTTAAACCAGTATCTTGTAAGGGAGTATGAAAAGCTGGATTCCGAAATGGAGCGGAGGGAATTTGCAGAAAACATGCGTTTCCTTATGATGGCAAAAGAGAAAGACTTTTCCGATTATTATTCCAGACGGAACCTGACAGGCCGGGAATTTTATTCAGTAATGGATACACTCTATGAGCTGAATAACCTCTGGATGCTGTCAGGATTTATCCGCCAGAACCAGCAGGTTTTGTTACAGGAAACCCAGGGAAGCACAGAACATCAGAAGAAACCGGATTTTACAGAAATCTGCAGGATTGGGAAAGACGCCATGATGTCCAGGATGTTCCAGGTCATGGAAAAATTCCATCTGGATGAATGCGTGGCAGAAGATAGGGACTATACCGTAATTACACGCAGAGTAAAAGCATATGCAGCTACAACAGGCAGTGGGAAAACTGTGCCGCAGATTATGCTGCAGGGGAACTGGGTAAAGAAATGGGGATTTGAAGCGGGGTGCAGTATGCGTGTGGAGTGCTTCCCCAATAAGCTGGTTATTTTGAAAGAGTAAAAACCATAAAAGCAGAAGCATAGATGATTGTAATTTAGCCGGGGACTGTGTATAATAGAATCATAAGGAAAAAAGCAAGATTATGATATATACAGTTTCCCGGTAAGGAAGTGACAGAAAGCAGGTAAAACAAAATGAATGGCAATGAAACAGAACAGATGGAAAATATAGAAGACAGCCAAACAAGCTGGGAAGAATTAGGCATATCCAATGACTTCCTGTTTGGGAAAGTCATGCAGGATGCAGAGCTTTGTAAGGAGCTGTTACAGAGAATCCTGCCGGATTTGGATATTGACCATATAGAATACCCGGAACTGCAAAAGACAATAAAAGAGGACTTTGACGCAAAGGGTATCCGTTTGGATGCGTATGTAAATGATGGGAAGGGCACTGTATATGACATAGAAATGCAGGCTGTTACCTCGAAATATTTACCAAGGAGAACCAGATACTACCAAAGCATGATAGATTTACAGCTGGTTGATAAAGGGCAGGATTACGATACCTTAAACAACAGTTACATTATCTTTATCTGCCTGTCAGACTTATTTGGGAAAAACCGTTATATGTATACCTTTGAGAATGTCTGTAAAGAAGATTCGGAGGTCATGCTGAATGACGGGGCAAAGAAAGTTTTCCTGAATGCAGATGGAAAGAACGGGACTGTGAGTGAGAAATTGAAAGCGTTCCTGGATTATGTGGCAGGCAGGCCATCAGAAGATATATTTGTGAAGAAACTGAAACATGCAGTGGAAAAGGCGAAGAAGAATCGAGAATGGAGGCATGAGTATATGACGTTGTTAATGCGTGACCAGGAGAATCAGAAAATCGGAGAAAAACGTGGCAAGATTCATGAGGCAATTTCTATGGGAAAAGACTATAATATTCCACAAAATGAAATTTTAACAAGATTGCAGACGAAATTTGATTTAACAGAAGAACAGGCAAGGGCATATTTAGAAGAAGCAGAATAATTTGTGTATGTGCTTCATAGGCAGAATATAATATTGTTCTGCTCATTCTTGAACAATATTAAGAGATTTTTTCGCACTTGGGTACGTTATGGAGAGCCGTATCATAAGTAAGTGCGAAAGGGAAGGTTTTTACGATAATTTGAAGCAGGGAGCAGAGTGCTTCCCCAATAAGCCGGCTATTTTAAAAGAATAAAAACCATAAAAGCAAAGACAAAGGCATGAATGATTGTAATTTATCCGGGGACTGTGTATAATAAAACTATAAAAGAAAGCAGTTTTATGGAAGATACCGTTTCCCGGCAAGGAGTGGCAGAAAGCAGGTAAAACAATATGAATGGCAATGAAACAGAGCAGATGGAAAGTATGGAAGACAGACAAACAAGCTGGGAAGAATTAGGCATATCCAATGACTTCCTGTTTGGGAAAGTCATGCAGAACCCGGAACTGTGTAAAGAATTACTGCAGAGGATTCTGCCGGATTTGGATATTGACCATGTGGAATACCTGGAGTTGCAAAAAAGCATTGAGCAGGACAGGGACGCCCACGGAGTAAGGCTGGATGTGTATGTAAAGGACGATAAAGAAACAGTTTATGACATAGAAATGCAGGTAAGCAATACAAAGGAGCTTCCCAAAAGGAGCAGATATTATCAGAGCATGATAGATTTACAGCTCATTGATAAGAAACAGCATTACAAAAGGCTGAACCGGAGTTACATCATATTTATCTGCCCGTTTGATTTATACGATAAAGGGCGGCATATTTATACCTTTGAAAATATCTGTAAAGAGGATAATAGTGTTTCCATGGGGGATGAAGCGGTAAAGATATTTCTCAACACGGAAGGGACACTGGATGATGTCAGTAAAGAACTAATGGCATTTTTGGATTATGTGGCGGGGAGGAAACCGGATGATACAGAGGATTCCTATGTAAAAAAACTGGAAGAAGCGGTAAAAGAAGCAAAAAGAAACAGGGAATGGAGGCATGAATATATGACATTGTTAATGCGTGACCAGGAAAATGTGGAAAAAGGAAGAGAACAGGGAATATTGGGAATGATATCAGCATTGAGGGATTTAGATATACCAGATAGTATGATATTGCAAAAATTACAAGAAAAGTTTTTATTGACCAAAGAGGAGGCGCAGGAATATTTAAGGTGTTGATTTGTAGGCAGGACATATCATTGTTCTGCCTGTTTTTGAATAATACTATGAGATTTTTTCGCACTTAGGTACGTTATGGAGCGCCGTATCACAAGTAAGGGCGAAAGGGAACATATATTCGTGAAGTGCGGTGTATGTGTAGAGCGCCTCCCCAATAAGTTGGATGAAAGGCAAAGAAATAGAACGGGTGGAAAATATAGAAACCAGACAAACAAACTGTGAAGGGTTAAGCGTATCCAATGATTTCCTGTTTGGGAAAGTCATGTATAACCGGGAACGGAGACAAGCCATATAGAATATAAAGAAGAAATTTTATAAATTTAGTCTCTTATACGTATCACATTGATATATAATATATATCAATGTGATACGTATAAGAGGCGAACATGGAAAAGAAAAAATTGAAAAGCTTCTGGTACAATAGCTTTTTTAGGTATTATTCTATGCAGCGTTTGTAATTGAGCACTGTTTTAAATTTTTTATTCTATGGAATGAAAAAGGAAAGGAAAACGCCAATGGCAAATGAGAAAAAAATTGACTGCGTAATTTTGGGTTTATTAAGCCACGAAGAACTGACGGGTTATGAAATAAAGAAAAGAATGGACACAACTCTCAAATATTTTTGGAGTGCAAGTTATGGCAGCATATATCCTGCGTTAAGCGACTTAGTTAGTCGTGGATTAGCTACGAAAAGAGAAGATACAGAGAGTAAAAGAAACAAACAGATCTATACCATAACAGAGGAAGGACGCAGTTATTTGAAGGAATGGCTGACCTTGCCTGTTGAAAAAGATGAACTTCGCTATGAAACCTTGCTCAAATTGTTTTTTGGTAGTGAGCAGGAGACAAAACAGGCATTAACACATATAAAAGCATTTGGGGAGAAAATTGAGAAAGAGCTGACATATCTTTTGCAAGCGGAAAAGGTTCTGAAAGCCTGTCTGAATGAGGAGGCTGCGCATAAATACTATTTGCTGACGGCGCAATTTGGGATAAAAACTTATCACGCCTATTTAGAATGGTGTGAAGAAGCAGAAAGATTTTTGATGGATTGTGGAGCGTAGACAAATGATGGGACATTTTGGATTTTCCTATGTAGGGTTGCTATTTTTACTATTGTTATTTATCCCAAATATTATTTGGACAAGAAAAAAGCCGCAAGAATATACTTCGCAAAATGAGAACATAATATTTTTAATTTTTAAAAGGACAGGCGAGGTTTTCACTACAATATGTATGCTACGATAATTCTGGGGATTGGTCATATTGGCATACATGCACAACATAGTAAGGAACTTAAAGATTAGTGGATGATTTTTTTGGAGTTAAAAGAAAAGCGGGAGAACTTCTTGCAAATCCTGAAGAGTTTTGTACACTGTTTGAAAAGCGCACTTGTCCTGATTCCCCTAATAAGGCAGATTGCTCGAAGTACATTTTTATTATTATGTAAGCAACAGTGGGTGAAGCCTATAATTGAAGAAATAGATATTATTTGCGCTATTGAAAATAAATTTTGCCCACAGGGAATTGAACAGAAATGTTTTGTACTGCAATGGAAACCAATATCAGCTTTTGAAGAAGGAGTTTTATCAGTTATGGCAAATTTTGAAATAGTTCACGAAAGAGATTCTATTCATGTAAAAAAGGAGACGGGTACAGAAGTAAATTACTATATTTTTGATGAGGCTGAAATCCATTTGAACACGATTATGCCGCATACTATTCAAGAATGGCATTTCCATAAAAAAATTGACGAAAGTATTTTAATTACAAAAGGGAGATTGTTGTGTAAATTTGTTGACGATAACGGAATCGAAAAATCCTGCTATGCAACGAAAAATGATATTGTAAGAGTCCATAACAGTATTCATACATTTGAGAATGATACGGATGAGATGACGGAATTTGTTGTATTCAGATTTGTACCAGCTGGGACGAATAAGAGAGAACTGATAAAAAATGATAAAACAGTTGTTAGGCGTTAAACAACTGTTTATTCTATGGAATTGTCATTGGTTGTGTTCTCGGAAGAAAGCGCCGCTATATTTTCTGAAATAAGTTTTCCGCGATCATAGCAGATATCATCATCCGTAGTTATTTTCCGATGAATTTTAAGTGGATTTCCGAAGGCAATGACATTTGCGGGAATATCTTTCGTTACAACAGAACATGCTCCAATGACAGAGTTATCCCCAATATGTACACCGGGCAATATCGTGACATTAGAAGCGATCCATACGTTTTTGCCAAGGTGTACATGATGTCCGCCCCACATTGCATAGTAAGGAGCCTGAACATATGAGTTTTCGCCGACTTCGGCAAAAAGTTCTTTTAACATAGAACGTTTTTTCTCTTCGCCCTCCATGGTATAGCCTAAAGAATTGTAAGCCTCCATTTTGCGTAGATATTCATGATAATGGACATCTTGGGAGGTTATCTTCCTTACGTCATATAACTTTCCAGAATTCATAATCTCTTCCATTTCATTCATTCGCATATCCCCCATTTAATTTGTCACAAAAGCGGTTCAAATTCTTTGAGATCGTCGTCGGTGATTTTACGAATCACTTTACAGGGAACGCCCGCAGCAAAATGCATAGGCGGAACATCCCTTGTTACAATACTTCCGGCGCCGATTACCGATCCCATACCGATGGTTACGCCAGCGCAGATGACAGCGTTGCTTCCAATACACACATTATCCTCGATAATAACTTCTTTGCAGTACATTTCACCGTGCGTGCCTTGTAATGCATGGGGTGATTCGTTGTACTGATCGTCACATTAGGTGCAATCAATACGCCTGTTCCGATATGAATCTTATAATCGTCCACTAACGTAAGATTTGAGTTAATGTAAGTATTGTCTCCAATCGAAACGGTATTGCCCATAGCGACTGTGAGGGGAGGCTCAATCCACACATTTTCTCCGCACGAAGCAAAGAGTTTTTTGCAAATCCCGGCTCTCTTTTCAGACTCCGTGGCCCTTGTTTGATTAAAATCCTGGCACAGTCCCCGGGCAAAAATCTGCTGATTGAGATTTTCTCCTGTGTCAACCCATAATAAGCCTTTTTCCCGCCGTTCTTTCATTGATAGATTACTGGAAGCATCGCTTGTTCCCATTTATTTTTCCTCCTGTCTGCAAGTTTTTCATTTATGTAACAACTATTTAAGTTTTCATGTTTTTATAATAACCAATATTATAGTCGTATTGATTTGTGATATAATTATATTATCTTTAGAGAGATAAAAATATATTTATATTAATAAAAAATATCAAAATATTAGCTTCCTTACAGCGAATATATGAGAAAGGACAGAGGATGAAAAAAGGGTACTACAACTGGCCATGGAAACCGATGGATACAATTCCTGTGGATAACGAGTTGAATTCATTACTCCGGTTAAATCCAGAATTTCCGCTTGCAGTTTCACATGATAATTTGTCTTCTTACAAAAACAGTTTTGTAAACTGGCATAAGCAGGGATTTATAGAGCTATCAGTTGTCACAGAAAACGCGGTAACGGTGAATTTACTCAACCACCAGGAGCGAGAAGAGACGGGAGAAGGCTTTTTAATTCTTCCGGGAACGCTTCACAGTATTCGCAGCAGCGAAACGGAATGTACGGCAAAGTATCAGACAGTGCTGTTTGATTCGGGTTTACTGACCGGCTTCAGAGGAAGTTTTATTGGCAGATGATTTTTAAGATATTTTTCAAGATATCTACTGGGAAGATGCATTTTTGAAAAATCAGATTCACCAAAAACTACAAAAAATATGGATTGCTCTGTGGGACAATGTTATCGTATCTCAGGCAAATAATGCGTTTCAATTGGACAATGCGAGGCTTTGGAAAATGATAGATTTTCTGCAAGCGAATTTCCAAAAGAAATTTGTTCTTGACGACTTGTGCAATTATGTTAATCTTAGCCGAAGCGCGTGCTGCCGGTATTTTAGAAAAATGATGAATATGACGATTTCTGAATATATCCTGGAGTATCGGTTGTCCCAGGCAATTTTTTTGTTGAACAATACGGACAAGAGCATTACAGAAATTGCACTTCAAACAGGATTTTCCACCACCAGCTATTTTATCAGCATCTTTAAAAAGAAGATGTTACTGACGCCATATGAATACAAGGTTAGACACAAGAAAGGATCATGAAGTTTTCCTGAATTTGCATTTTGGGTACAGCCTGGGTATAATATAGCTGTTGGAGGTGTGGGATGGACAGATTGACAGGAAAACCTGCGGACAAATATAAGATTATGGTTGTTGATGATGAGCCGGATATTTTAAATTTGTTGGAAAAGGCGCTCAATATAGAAGGATATTATAATATCATTAAAATAGACAAGGGGCTTATGGCAGTAAACGCCTGTAAAGAAACGCATCCAGACGTCATTATTTTGGATGTTATGCTCCCGGACCTGGACGGATATGAGGTGTGCAGGCAGATTCGGGAGTTCTCTCTTTGCCCGATTCTGTTTCTTTCCTCTAAAAATGATGAGTTGGACAAAATACTTGGCCTTGCCGTTGGCGGGGACGACTATGTGACAAAACCGTTTAGCCCCAAGGAAATTGCCTATAGGGTAAAGGCACAGTTGCGGCGTGCGCAGTATCGGTTACATCCGTCTGAACATTATCCGGTAAAGATTGGGGAATTGATGATTGATCCCGAGGGATGCCAAGTACTGAAAGGCGGCGCTCCCATAGAATTAACGGCCAGGGAATTTGAAATTCTTTGCCATTTAGCAGAAAATAAAGGGCGGGTGATTAGCCGTGAACGTCTCTATGAGACGATTTGGGGAGAAGATAGTTTGGGCTGCGACAATACGATGATGGTGCACATCCGCCATTTGCGTGAAAAGATAGAGGATGACCCTGCATCACCAAAGTATATTATCACAATGAAGGGGTTGGGCTATAAGCTGGTAAATCCATATGAAACATAAAATAAAAGTGAATCCATTTCTGCGCATATTTGCATTCGCGGCAGTCTTGACATTGGTATTAGCAGCGTCAGCCATAGGCGTATTCTATTATATGTTTGCAATTCCGGAACCGGTAGGCTTAAGCCTTGCCTCTTGGCCTCACAGATTTACGGATAATTTTTCGAGCTGGATGAAAGAGGAGCATGGGAATCTTGTAATAGAAGATATCGGGATTGACCGCCTGGATAAGTATCGGTTATGGCTGCAAGTTCTGGATGAAAACGGAAAAGAGATTTTTTCGCACAATAAGCCCACAGATTACCCGGCAAGCTATTCAGCGTCTGAATTAATGGCTTTTGGTACAAGCAATTATAAGAATGGCAATACGGTCTTTGTAGGCAGTTATAAAAGTTCCGCCAAGACCTGGAGTTATCTCGTTGGCTTTCCCTATGATATCGGAAAACATATGCTTTACTACAACGCAGAGAATGTCGGACGTCTTGGACCTGTTTTCCGCATAGCCGTAAGTATTGCATTCGTTTTGCTTGTGTCTTTCGTCTTTCTGTATGGGTTTTGGCTTACAGGACATCTTGCAAAGATTTCAAAGGGGATTGATGACATCTCGAATCGTTCTTATGTGAAGCTAACGGAAAAGGGAGTGTTCCGGGAGGTATATAGAGAGCTCAACTATATGGACAATAAGATTTATAACAGTGATAAGCTGCAAGAAAATACGGAACGGACGCGGCGCGAATGGATTTCCAATATCACACACGATCTGAAAACGCCGCTTTCACCAATCAAAGGTTATGCGGAGTTGTTATCTTTGGGCTCTGTGCCCGACAGTGAAACGGTACGGGAATATGGGCAGATAATTTTAAAGAATGCCAATCATGCCCAAAGGCTGATGAATGAATTGAAGCTGACATATCAGCTGGAAGCTGGCGTTATGCCGTTTCAGCCGCAGAACATATCTTTTATCCGCTTTGTGCGGGAGACAGTCATTGATATCATCAATGATCCTGCGTTTTTGAACCGCAGCATAGAGTTTGCAAGCAGTATAGAAGAACTTACTGTCTGTGTGGATGCAGATTTATTGCGTCGCGCGCTGGGAAATCTTATCGTCAACGCTCTCACACATAATCCGCCTGAAACGAGTATAACGGTGTCTGTTAATTTGGACAAAAAGACGCAGGTAACTGTTATTGTGCGTGATAATGGTTCAGGGATGAGCGAAGAGCAACAGTCGGAATTGTTTAACCGGTATTACAGGGGGACAAATACAAAGGAAAAACCGGAAGGAAGCGGCCTGGGGCTTGCAATTGCAAAGCAAATTGTAACGCTTCACGGCGGTGAAATCTCTGTAAAAAGCAAACGTGGCGAAGGCACGCAATTTATTGTTCTCTTGCCATGTATGATATGTTAATAGGATTTGAGTTTCAAAAGCCGTTTCGGGGCAAGAACTTTTGCATAAAATCATGCAATTAGCCCCATTGTGTTGTGATATGCTTTTCGTTCACCCTAAATTAATTTTAAATTAAGATACAGAAAAGTTCAGCCTAAGATGGATGGTTTATGCTAGGAAGCATAGGCCATCCGTTTTGTTATCTTATAGGAAAGACCTTGTCACGCTAAAGCGTGAAAGTGTCTTCCTATAAGATAGAAATGATATGCGCACTCGCACAAACGGACTGCGCCAAAGAAAAGACAGGAGGTTCTCATATGGAATTACAACTACAACATCTAAGCAAGCAATACGGAACAAACCATGCGGTTGAAGATATAAACGTAAGTTTAGCGCCTGGAGTGTATGGTTTGCTTGGGGCAAACGGCGCAGGAAAGACAACGTTGATGCGTATGATTTGCGGGGTCTTAAAAGCTACTTCCGGCGATATTCGCTTCAATGGGAAAACCATGCAGGAATTGGGGGAAGATTATTATGCCCATTTAGGATATATGCCGCAGGATTTCGGCTTTTATCCTGACTTTACCGGGCGGGAATTCATGTTATATATGGCGGCAGTGAAAGGTCTGGGCAAGAGAAAGGCAAAAGCTCGGACGGAAAAGCTGCTCTCTATGGTGAATCTACAGGAAGTTGCAGATAAAAAAATCAAGTCCTACTCCGGAGGGATGAAACAACGTTTAGGGATTGCGCAGGCCGAGCTGAACCGTCCGTCAATTCTGATACTGGATGAGCCGACTGCCGGGCTGGACCCCAAAGAACGCGTGCGCTTCCGCAATCTTATTTCTGATTTTGCCAAAGAAAAAATCGTGATCCTTTCAACGCACATCGTATCGGATGTTTCCTATATTGCGGACACAATATTGCTGATGAAAAAAGGCAGATTCTTGTTGCAGGAGCCAATGGCGGCGGTTACAGACAATATCCGCGGCAAAGTATGGGAAATATTGGTTCCTGAGTGGGAAGCGGCGAGCTTTCGTGAGCAGTTTTCGGTGGTCAATCTGCACCACGAAGGCAGTATGGTGCGCCTGCGTATTGTACATGAGAATCCGCCGGCGGACAATGCCGTCTCTGTGGAACCGGGCTTAGAGGATTTGTTCCTTTATCATTTTGGCGAAGAACAGGAGGGAAAATAAGATGTTGGTGAAATATGAATTTTTAAAGATAATACGCAAAAAATCTACATTCATTATCATGACAGCCAGCTTGCTCTTGACAGCGTTTCTTTTCGGCCTGCCTATCATACAATACCAAACATATAATCAGGATGGTGTGATTCAAGGGGCACAGGGAATTGCCTATGTCAAAGAGCAGTATTCCATGTCGGTTCCTCTGTCGGAGGAATATATCGCTGAATCAATCGGTGAGGTGCAGCGGCTTTTTGCTGATTCTCAGAATGTCGGTTACGATGGAAACGAACGATTTTTGATTGGAGACGCCTACTGGAATCATATTGCGCCGCGGGAGAAGATGCTCAATATGATTGCCAAGACGTATGACAGTCCTCAGGAAAATTCGGGTTATCAGAAATTGGCGGAATTAGAAGCAGCAGAATATAATAATTTTTATCAGGCAATGGAAGATAAAATGCAAGCGCTGAGAAACACACCGTCCAGAGGGTTATCAGATGCGCAGAAGGCGTACTGGAGCAATATGGCTGATAAAATAAAAGTTCCTTTGCAATATGGATATTTCGAGGGATGGGAGATAATTATGAGCAGCTTTGAGCTCTTGGTGTTTGCAATCTTATCTATCTGTATTGCAGTAGCCCCTGTTTTTTGCGGCGAATACCAGGCGGGGACAGATGCCGTCGTCTTAGCTGGCAGATTCGGCAAGACGAAGTTGATAACAGCGAAAATTGCGGCGTCGTTCTTATTTGGATTGCTGGCGTTTTCACTTCATGTTGTTGTGGCCTGTGGGCTGCCGCTTATGGCGTTTGGCGCGGACGGCTGGAATTTGCCGGTACAGATTGCAAATACCACAATTCCATATCCATTTACGTTCTTGCAGGCGGCTCTTGTGAGTATCGGTGTTATTTATCTGATATTATTTGCCATGATAAGTTTCACGCTTCTTTTGTCCTCAAAAATGAAGACGCCATATCTTGTAATAATTGTGCTGGTGCCGGTTCTTTTCTTTCCGATATTTTTAACGCCGAATGGAACGACAGGGACTTACAACTTGACGTTGTTCCTGCTGCCTTACCGCGCTGCCATGTCCGATATAGGAAAGTATATTTCGTACCAATTTGGTAATCTTGTTTTGGATGCATTTTCTATGAGGGCAATTTTGTATGCAATGTTGACGGTGATAATGATTCCATTTGCAAAAAGGGGATTTCAGAAACACCAGGTTGCCGGATAAAGTGATCGATTTTTCGCAGTTGTAATGGAATTTGCCGCGGGTACGAAGGTTGGAAGAATGAAAAATTAATATATTTTAGGAAAATCCGCTTATAAAAAATTTTCCGTTTTCCGATATACAAAAAGTAAGAGGCGCCACAGATGGAGTATTATTATCAATAACCTGTTGGCAGACGCTTTGTGCAAACTCCATTTACAGGAAAAGAGAGGAAAAATATGAATATAAAAGGAATAAGCCCAGTGAGTTATCCATTGGCATATGGTATGGAAAAAGAGGGAAAAGACAAGTCTGCAAATAGTTATCCTGTCCCCAAAGTGCCAAAAGAGGAATCGGAAAAAACGGCTGCAACCAAGAAACTGTCATTGATGGATATTTACAATCGTGAAAAAAGCAACTCCAAGACAAGTTCGGATATTATTGTTAAGCCGGACGGTTCCAGGGTGCTGGTGGTGACAATGAGTATAGGCGGGATGGAAACCACTATGAGCTTGGAGATTTCTAAACCGACGGATATGCCTAATGCGAGCAGGCAGGAGGATGTGGGCGGCTTACAGGAGGATATGGGAGATTTGCTTTCGGATTACCATGTCATTGCGAAGTAATTCATGGTATAATTTGTCATAAGGAGGGACCCAACGAAGTTGGGAGGGTGCCTTAGGGCTTGTATCGGGGAGATTATGTATACTAAACTCAATTAGATATGGAAAGGATTGGTAAGAATATGAAAGTATTGATGGTTAATGGAAGTCCTCATGCCCAGGGTAATACATTTACGGCCTTGCAGGAGATGGAGAAAGTTTTTGCCAAAGAGGAAATTGACACAGAGATTATCCAGGTGGGAAACAAAGACATTCGGGGCTGTATTGCCTGTTATACCTGTATGGAAAAGGGAAAATGTGTGTTTGACGATTTGGTAAATGAAATTGCCCCTAAATTTGAGGCATGTGACGGACTTGTTGTTGGAAGCCCGGTCTATTATGCCTCGGCAAACGCTACGCTGATTGCATTTCTTGACAGGCTGTTTTACAGTACGCATTTTGACAAGCGGATGAAGGTTGGCGCCAGTGTTGTCGCTGGAAGAAGAGGCGGTATGTCTGCAACCTTTGACGAGTTGAACAAGTACTTTACGGTCTGCGGCATGCCGGTGGCGTCCAGCCAGTATTGGAACAGCATTCACGGCAAGACGCCCGGGGAAGCATTACAGGACGCGGAAGGGTTACAGACAATGCGGACTTTGGCAGGAAATATGGCGTTTCTCATGAAGAGTATTGCGTTGGGAAAGGATGCGTATGGTCTGCCGGAGCAGGAAATGAAGACGCCAACCAATTTTATACGCTAAAATGGTTACCATTTCCAGGAATCGTCCGATATAAGAGTTAGAAGGTACATAATTTTAGGATGGTTTTATTTCAAGGAGGAAATGAAAATGAATACTAACGGAATAGCAGACGTATATGCATCACAGATTGCAGCGAATGACAAAACGAACCCGGCTGCGAAGACAAATAAGACGTATGGCAAACAGATTGGCAATCCACAGTTAAGTGAGAAAGCACAGAAATATTATGAGAAGCTCAAGAAGAAATATAAGAATATGGATTTCATTCTCGTAAGCGCGGACCAGAAGGAGCAGGCGGAGGCAAACGTCGGCAAATATGGCAGCAACAAGAGCCTGATTGTCCTCATTGATGATGAGAAGATAGAGAAGATGGCGGAGGATGAATCTTACCGCAAGAAATATGAAGGTATTCTCGACAAAGCAACCGGGCAGTTTGCGCAGATGAAGGAGAGCCTTGGCAGTAATGCGGACAGCGTGAAAGCATTCGGAATGAAGTTTGACGACTATGGAAATGCATCGTTCTTTGCCGTAGTTGACAAATCATTGGCAGCTCAGAAGGACCGCATTCAGCAGAAGCATGATCAAAAGATTGCAGACAAGAAAGCGGCCGAGAAGAAGGCAGAGCAGAAAGAGAAACAGGATAAGATTTTAGAGAAGCATAAACGCCCGGAAGATTTAGTGACGGTAGAAGCTTCTTCCTGGGATGATTTGTTACAGAAGATAAATGAGACTGTGGCGATGGGACGCAGCGATATGGTACAGTCGCAGGCTGAGACTTATGTAGGCCAGCAGTTTGACTATACAATTTAATTCTGCAAAATTACAGAGACGTTTCGCTGTGATAAGACGGTGGGATGTATACAAAAATTATGGGGTGTCGAAGGCTGCTGTTGATAGAACCGGTCTTTGACACCCCTAAAATTTTTGATGTTCCGTTACTTGCAGAGGACTTTGTGATTAGCCTCTGTATTTTTGGCTTGCTTTTTTGTCTTGCAGCATGTCAATCTCTACGGGACTTGGGTTGGCGTAGGCGCACTGTGGCAGGAAATTGTATACGTCCAGATAGGAATCCAATTCCGCGCTGTCCTGTGGGGGTCTGGGGACAACGCCAGTGCAGTCTGTAGCAGAGCTGGCTTTTAAATAATCGTAGCTGCTGCTCATATCAGGCACCGGATGGGTGTCCTTTTTTCTATTATTTTCACTCATATGATACCTCTTTTCTGAAAATGATACATTTGCTGTGCAAAGCAGTGTTTCTGCCAAAGTTAGTATCTGTGTTTTTTTGAACGTCTATGCATGCAAAGCATTCTTTCTTTGGCTTTCCCCATTTTGTAAATTTTTAGTACCAAAAGGTTTCCATCAAAAAATGGGGAAACTGAAAATTCTTTCTTCTTGTAAAAGTTCACAAATTAGAGTACAATCATATTCAGTGTCAAACTATCGAAAACTTAATTTTCGTTGCACTTGTGTAAATTTGTGGAGAAATACTTTCCATTCTGCGAACGGAGGAAAAAATGAAAATATCAGAATTACTGAAACAAAAAGAAGTAACAATAAGCTGTGAACTGTTCCCGCCGAAGAAAGGTTCCGGGCTGGCGAAAGCGCATGAGGTGGTAAGGGAAATGGCGAAATTAAAGCCGGCTTATATGAGCGTGACTTACGGAGCCAGCGGCGGCATTAGCGAGCATACGGTAGATATCGCCAACGAAGTGCAGAATGTCAATGGTGTAACCGCACTGGCACATCTGACTTGCGCGTCTTCCGGGCGGGATAAGATTCAGGAAGTATTGGCACAGCTACAGGAAAAGAAGATTGAAAATATACTTGCGCTGCGCGGGGATATTCCAGCTAATCTTGACTTTCCGCTGCCAAACCAGTATCATCATGCCAGTGAGTTGATTGAGGAGATTAAAGCGTTTGGAGATTTCTGTATCGGCGGCGCCTGTTATCCAGAAGGGCATCCGGAGGCGGAATCTATCGAAAAAGATATTGATAACCTCAAGCGCAAAGTGGAAGCAGGCTGCGAATTTTTGACGACGCAGATGTTTTTTGATAATGACATCCTCTATAATTTTCTTTATCGCGCATTGAAAAAGAATATTGAAGTTCCGGTTATCGCGGGAATTATGCCAATTACCAATGCAAGCCAGATGAAGCAGATTGCCTCTCTCTCAGGCGGAAGTATTCTGCCGCGGCGTTTCCGTGCGATGGTTGAGCGGTTTGCAGATAATCCAGCTGCTTTGAAGCAGGCGGGAATTGCTTATGCTACGGATCAGATTATTGATTTGATTGCCAATGGCGTTACACATGTGCATATTTATGCGATGAATAAGCCGGATGTGGCGGGAGCCATTTTTGAAAATCTTTCAGAAATATATCATGCGGAATAACATATAAAAATGCTGACAATAAATACCGCGGTATTTATTGTACTGGGAACAGGAAGGATTATGAGAGCGGATAGAAAAGAAACGCTGCGGTATTTAGGGTATCGCGGACAGGAAATAGAAGAAAAGACGGCGCAAATGATAGAAGAGGTGCAGGTGGAACTGGAAAGAGCCAGCACGCCCAAAAGTATTTACCGGGAGTACGCATGTGAAGTGACGGAAGATAAAGTGAAGCTGGGAGAGCTGACGTTTGAGAGTAAGAATCTTGCGGTAAATTTGAAAGGCTGTGAGCGGGCAGTGCTTTTGGCGGCGACGATTGGACGGGCGGCAGATTTTATGATAAAAAAGTATTCCATTTCCAATATGGCGAAAGCTGTAATTGTGCAGGCGGCGGGAGCATCCTGCATTGAGAGTTATGTAGATGAAGTGGAGCAGTTGATTCGAGAGGAAGCCAATCAGCGCGGATTGTACTTGCGCCCGCGGTTTAGCCCAGGTTATGGAGATCTTTCTTTGGAGTACCAGAGAGACATTTTTCAAATACTTGAGTGTCACAAACGGATTGGCGTTATGCTGACGGCAGGAAATTTGATGATGCCTTCCAAGTCGGTGACAGCAATTATCGGCCTTACTACGAAAGAGCGGGAATCTTGCCAGATGGTAAAATGCAGCCTTTGTGCCAAGACTGACTGTGAATTTCGCATTCATAGCTCAGAAGCGGAAGGAGAATAAGATGAGTTTCAGAAACGAGTTGGGAAAGAAGATACTGTTTTTTGACGGGGCCATGGGCACCATGCTTCAGGAGAGAGGTTTACAGTCCGGGGAACTGCCGGAAATCTGGAATGTGACGAAGGAAGAGATTATCTGTGACATCCACAGGCAGTATTTGGACGCGGGCTGTGATATTATAAAGGCAAATACCTTTGGTGTAAATCCTTTTAAAATGGAAGGTACAGGCTACACCTGTGAGGAGTTGACTGAGAAAGGCATTGCACTGGCAAAGCGCGCGATAGCAAAGGCGGGGCGAAAGGCGTATGCTGCGCTCGATATAGGCTCACTGGGAAAATTGCTGGAACCTTTAGGCGATTTGACCTTTGAGGAGGCATATGAGGCGTTTAAGCCTATGTGCATCGCCGGTGAACGGGCAGGCGCGGATTTCTGCTTAATTGAGACCATGAATGATACGTATGAAATTAAGGCGGCAGTTTTGGCCGCCAAAGAAAATACCAGTCTGCCGATTGTGGTGACGATGGTGTTTGATGAGGACGGCAAGCTTCTGACAGGGGCGGATATGGAAGCGGCGGTCGCTATGCTTGAAGGGCTCAGAGTGGATGCATTGGGTCTTAACTGTGGTTTCGGACCGGATGTGATGCAGGGATTCCTGCCGCGTCTTCGGGAAGTGACGTCACTGCCTATCGTATTAAATCCCAATGCAGGACTCCCAGTAGTGGTAGATGGTAAGACCTCGTTCCATGTAAGGCCGGAGGAATTCGCAGGTATTATGAAAGTGATTGCCTTAGAGGGCGTCTCTGTGCTGGGCGGTTGCTGCGGCACCACGCCGGCGCATATCCGGGCGTTGGTGGAAGCGTGCAGGGATATTCCGGCGATGGAGCTTACGGACAAGCAGCGTTCCGTAGTCTCCTCCTATACTCATGCCGTGGTCTTTGACGAACGCCCGAAAATCATTGGAGAGCGCATTAATCCGACCGGAAAATCACGTTTTAAACAGGCGCTTCGGGAAAATGATTTGGAATATATCTATAAAGAAGCGCTGGCGCAGCAGGATCGAGGCGCGCATATCCTGGATGTGAATGTGGGGCTTCCCGAGATTGATGAAGTCCTGATGATGCGCGCAGTTGTGTCAGGTTTGCAGGGGATTACAGATTTGCCTTTGCAGATTGACACCTCGGATGCGGTGGCGATGGAGACGGCGATGCGCCTTTATAACGGCAAGCCGCTTATAAACTCCGTCAACGGCAAGCAGGAATCTATGGACGCGGTATTTCCCCTGGTGGCAAAATATGGCGGCATGGTTGTCTGCCTGACTTTGGACGAAGGAGGAATCCCCGGTACGGCAGCGGGAAGGATTGAGATTGCCAAAAAGATCATTGCGGAAGCGGCGAAATATGGCATTTCTAAAAAAGATTTGCTTATAGATACCTTGACGATGACAATCAGTACCGGGCAGGAAAATGCGGGGATTACGCTGGACGCATTGTATCATGTGCGTCATGTGTTGGGCGTGCACACAACTTTAGGCGTATCGAACATTTCTTTTGGCTTGCCGCAGCGGGAGCGTGTGAATACGGCGTTTTTCACGATTGCGCTCTCCAAAGGACTAAGCGCCGGCATTATCAATCCAAACAGCGAGGCGATGATGGCGGCTTACCATTCCTATTGCGCCTTAAATGGCAGTGATAGCCAGTGCGCAGATTATATTGCGCAATATTCCAGCCAGGAGGAACAGACGAAAGCCGCAGTTGACAAATCAGGAGAAATCAGTCTTTTTGACGCGGTCGTGCGCGGGCTTTCCGAGAGCGCTTACCAGGCGGCAAAGCGGGAACTGGAAAGCAAGAAGCCTTTGGAAGTTATAGATGGCGCATTGATACCAGCTTTGGACAAGGTGGGGCAGGGATTTGAGAAGAAGACGGTGTTCCTGCCGCAGCTTTTGATGAGTGCAGACGCTGCGAAAGCGGGGTTCGACGCCATAAAAGAACATCTTCAGGCTGAGGGCGGTGATTCCGCTTCCAAGGGAACGGTTGTAATCGCCACAGTCAAAGGAGATATTCACGATATCGGCAAGAATATTGTCAAGGTTTTGCTGGAAAATTATGGATTTTCTGTAATTGATTTGGGCAAGGACGTGCCGCCGGAGTTAGTGGTAGAGACGGCGAAAGAGCATGATGTGAAGTTGGTGGGACTCAGCGCATTGATGACGACTACCGTGGCGAATATGGAACTTACCATCAAAATGTTAAAGAAGGAGCTTCCGGGATGCAAAGTAATGGTGGGAGGCGCAGTATTGACCCAGACATATGCAGATATGATTGGCGCAGATTTCTACTCCAAGGACGCTATGGGTTCCGTCCGTTATGCGAATGAGCTTTTCCGTTGATGCAGAGGATGTTTGCGTGTTAGGCAACGAGCTTTTCGGCTGATACCGAACTCTCCAATTCTTTCTGAATATAATATATTGTAACTATAGCCTCGTTTTTTGGCGGGTGCATTGCTCGCGGGAATAAGGAAACGATGGTCAGATGTATTTTTTAATAGTTACTAAAATATTCAGAAAGGGGTTGGAGAGTTTTGCATATTAATTGGATTATTTGCGGAGTAGTTGCAGCAGTGCTCCTGCTGCTTATTTTTATATGCTGCCTAAGAATACGGCGCCATAAACGTGCAAAATGCCGCGTCAAAAGACGCTGCGACGAAGAAAAGCTGCGTGATATTAACCGGGCGCTTAAGCCGTTTGGTTTTGCCTATGATTTGCACAGGGATATTATTTATTCGCTAAAAAGCGCCTGGCAGAAGCAGTTCGGGTATGGGAAACTGTACGATGAGATGGCGCCGGTGATGAATATGATTATTCACAGTGAGCCCATCTATTTTGAATATGAGGGCAAACGATGGATGATCGAGCTTTGGAAAGGGCAGTACGGCATTACCACCGGAGCAGAGGTTGGAATATACGTTGAGAAGGAACGAGATGAGGAAAAAGACCCGGAGGATGCGTTTTACCAATGTGTTTCCGAGGATGAAGAACTGCCCATCAGCATGGTTCTCTACAAAAACGGCAAGCGTATGTTCCAGCGCAACAGGAGCCATTGGTGGCTTACCGGTTTTTCCCTGGGGGAATTTTCGTGGCCGGCAGAGTTGATGCTGGAGGTGTCTCTGACGTTTCCGGATTTTGGGATGTTAGAAGCGTTTTTGGATGGCTGTTACTATGCAGGTTACCAGCCGGAAGATTTTCGCGTGTGGTACCGGAGAGTGTGTTTCCGCCTGTATCAGCCTAAGACAGCGCAGCCGTCGAAATATGGCAAAGTATTTGGCAGATGGATACAGAGGCAGAACCGAAGAAATTGTAAGTTGTATCAGCGGATTACCAAAGATTTTACAAGAACAATTGATAAACTGGACTATCTCATGCAGGCATACCCCAGAATTTTTGGCATAATTATAAAAACAGGAAGAATTGCCTGGGGGAAGAAAAAACATGGATTTCACCGAAAAAAAACTAAACGAGGCGTATGAGAACGCGCTCTGTCTACCTGTGGACAGAGGAAGCCGGATTGTGCTGATGAGCGACTGCCATCGTGGCATTGGCAATTGGGGAGACAATTTCCAGCCCAATCAGAATTTGTTTTATGCTGCGTTGCAGTATTATAACAGAAGAAATTTCACTTATATCGAGCTGGGGGATGGAGACGAATTGTGGGAGAACCGCAATTTAAGAGAGATTGTGCAGACACACGATGAGCAGTTTCGCCTGATGGCGGAGTTTTACAGAAAAGGTCATTTTTACATGCTCTATGGCAACCATGACCGCAAGAAAGCGTGCCGGAAATATTTCAAATCTCATTGCCATGATTACTATTGCGAGATGGAAAGCCAGATGAAAAGCCTTTTCCCGGATATGAAAGTGCATGAGGGAATCCGGCTGCAAGATAGGTCAAGCGGGGCGGAACTGTTTTTGGTGCATGGGCACCAAGGCGATTTGTGGAATGATATTCTTTGGAAGTTTACGCGTTTTTTGGTCCGTTATCTCTGGCGGCCGTTGGAGATGGCGGGATGCAACGATCCCACAAGCGCGGCAAAGAACTATCAGAAAAAAGAAAAGACAGAACGGAGGCTGTCGGCATGGGCCAAGAGGCATGGGAAGAATTTGGTTGCCGGCCATACGCACAGGCCTTCGTTCCCCCTCCCCGGGGAAGGGCATTATTTTAACGATGGAAGCTGCGTGCATCCCCGCAGCATCACGGCGCTTGAGTTGGAATGCGGAGAAGTTTCTCTGGTGAAATGGAGTGTGAAAGTGCGCGAAGATAATCTTTTGTACATTGGGCGTGAGGTGCTGGGAGGGCCGGAGGAACTGGCAAGGTATGTCTAACAAATACGAAGGAGGAGGTTCTTTATGAAATTAGACCGAATGATTGGAATTTTATCCGTACTTTTGCAGCAGGATAAGGTGACGGCGCCTTATCTTGCTGAGAAGTTTGAAGTTTCCCGCCGCACGATTAATCGGGACATCGAGGCTCTTTGTATGGCAGGCATTCCGCTGGTGACGGAACCGGGGCAAAACGGCGGCGTTTCTATTATGGAGGGATATAAAATTGACCGCACATTATTAAGCAGGACGGATATGCAGGCGATTTTAGCCGGGCTAAAGAGCCTTGACAGCGTGAGCGGCACCAACCGTTATGCTCAACTGATGGAGAAGCTGTCGGCGGGGAGTTCCAGCTTGCTTGCTGGCGATATGCATATCTTAATCGACCTTTCCTCTTGGTATAAGGATTCCCTGTCCCCCAAAATAGAATTATTGCACAATGCAATTCTTACCGGGCGCAAAGTTTCTTTTACGTATTTTGCGCCCAAGGGAGAATCAAAAAGAGAGGTAGAGCCATATGATTTGATCTTTCAGTGGTCAAGCTGGTATTTGTGGGGCTGGTGCGAGTGCAGAGAAGATTTCCGTCTTTTCAAACTGACGCGGATGACAGATTTACAGACGAATGAGGCGTTTGAGCGGCGTGCTGTTCCGCTGCCTGATTTATCCCCGGAGCGCGTATTTCCTTATATGTATCAGGTAAAGGCGTTGATTGACCCGCAATATAAATGGCGGCTTGTGGAGGAATATGGCCCGGAGAGTTTTATCGCCTGGCCGGATGGAAGGCTGTTGTTTTCTTTTGGCTTTATGGATAAGACAAGCATTATAAGCTGGATTGTTTCCTTTGGGGGCGGCGCTGAGTTGTTAGAGCCGAAAGAATTGCGGCAAGAAGTTCTGAAATTTGCCGAAAGAATCCAGGAAAAACATTTGCAATCATGACATACAGTTGTCGTGGTTGTTTTGATAGAATGAAGCCATCAAAAGAAAAGGATGGTAAATATTATGGATTACGAAATTGTGACATTGAAAGAGAAAATTGCGGTAGGCGTATCGGCGCGGACAAACAATGCGTCGCCGGATATGGGAGCGGTTATCGGCGGGCTTTGGAACCGTTTTTATAAAGAAGGGGTATATGCTTCCATACCCAGTAAGGCGGATGGGAAGGCTTTAGGTATATACACTGATTATGCCGGAGACGAAAAAGCGGACTATACGGTTGTGGTTGCCTGTGAAACGTTAGAGGAGCCGCAAGAGGAAAAATATGCGGTTTGCCGGATTCCAGCCGGACGGTATGCAAAATTTGTCATTCATGGGGATATGGTGCAGGCAGTTGCCGCGGCCTGGCAGGAAATCTGGCAGATGGATCTGCCGCGGACATTCCAATGTGATTTTGAGGAATATCAAGATGACAGCATGGACAATGCCCAAATCCATATCTATGTGGGGCTTGTGCAGGAGGAGGAAACATCGGCGGAGTCGAGATGTGGATTATTATGCAGCAAATGTGAATACCGTGAACAGACGGGCTGCGCTGGGTGCGTACATATGCAAAAACCGTTTTGGGGCGAGAGCTGTCCGGTAAAATCCTGCTGTGAAGAGCGAGAGCTTTCTCATTGCGGTCAATGTGAAGCGTTTCCATGCGACCTGTTGAAACAATTTGCATACGACGAAAAGCAGGGCGACGATGGGAAACGGATTGAACAATGCAGGCTTTGGAGGGAAGCGTAAAGATGGCATTTGACTACAAAAAGGAATACAAGGAATTTTATCTGCCTAAAAATAAACCGGGACTTATTACTGTGCCGCCGATGAATTTTGTTGCTGTCCGCGGTAAGGGAGATCCCAACGAGGAAGGAGGCGCGTACAAGCAGTCGATTGGGCTGCTTTACGGTATCGCCTTTACCATCAAAATGAGTAAGATGGGCGACCACAGGATAGAAGGATATTTTGATTTTGTGGTGCCGCCGCTGGAAGGGCTTTGGTGGCAGGAAGGAAGGAGTGGGATTGATTATTCTCACAAAGAAGATTTCGTATGGATTTCTATGATCAGGCTGCCGGAGTTTGTAACGGAGGAGGATTTTGCCTGGGCGGTGGCACAGGCTTCTGCCAAAAAGAAAACAGATTTTTCCAGGGTGGAATTTTTAAGCTATGACGAGGGGGTATGCGTTCAATGTATGCACAGTGGCCCATATGATGATGAGCCGGCAACGATAGCTGCCATGGATTTGTTTACAAAGGAACAGGGGTATCTTTTGGATATGGATAAGAATCGCTATCACCATGAAATTTATCTCAGCGATGCGCGAAAATGCAGGCCGGAGAACTTAAAGACAGTCATAAGGCATCCGGTGAAAAAGGCATAAGAGTCCGGGTTTACAACAGAAAAGAGGCGTTCCACACCGCTACTGTTCATTCTGCGTGAGGGAAATCCGAAAAAGCAAATGTAACGAAGTAGAAAGGAGGCCAAAATGATGATGACAATTGGCAATGTGACGAATTCCGATTATAGCATGCAGGTTGGAATGAGCAGGAATATGCAAGGGGATTCTGTCAGCAAAGGCATTCAAAAACAAATCGAGAATGCGCAAAAAAAGCTGCAAGATCTTTCTTCTAATGAGGAGATGACGTTAGAAGATAAGATGAAAAAAAGGCAGGAAATCCAGAAGGAAATCACAAGTCTCAATCAGCAGTTAAGGCAGCGTCAGATTGAGGCTCGTAAGAAACAGCAGTCTCAGGGGACGTCCGTGGAAGAGCTGACTGGCGGTAAGAAAGCTGGCGGCGCCAAATCTAACCGTAAGTCTGGCGGTATGTCGCAGGCGAGTATGCAGGCGATGATTTCTGCGGACGCTTCCATGAAGCAGGCGCAGGTGCAGGGCGGCGTTGCCACGCAGATGGAAGGAAGAGCAGTGATTCTTGAAGGCGAGATTAAAATGGATCAGGCAAGAGGAGCCAGCGTGGAGGAAAAGGAAGAAGAGCTGGCTGATGTCCAGCAGAGTGCACAGCAGGCGACTGCCGGCCAGATGTCTGCGCTTGTCGAGGCAAACCAGGCGATGAAAGAAGCAACTGATGCAGATCAGGCCAGCAAGACAGACAAAGCGGAAGCGGACAGCAAGGAGAATACCGCGGAACAGAGCAGCAAAACAGGCAAAGGAAAGGTACAGAAAGAAGAGGGGACGAATGAGGCAGGCAATGTGAATATGGAAACAGCTGCGCAGTCCACAGAAATGGCTGAGGCGGCAGCGGCAGCGCCGGAATTGACCTTGCCAGTGAATTATGTATCCGTAGATGTCCGTCTGTAAAGGTTCCTGGATTCTAAGCGGTTAGTCCCATATCATCGGGCAAGGCAGTTAAAAGAAGCATATGTTTTTGGGCGATTCTTTTTTATAGAATTACAGTCATCAAGAGCGAGCGTCCATCCGTACTCTTGGCTGTAATCTTACCTTTGTGGGCTTCGGCGACGGCGCGTGCAATGGAAAGACCGATACCATAACCGCCAGTCTCGGAGTTCCGTGAATTATCGGCGCGGTAAAAGCGGTCAAAGAGGAAAGGAAGACTTTCCGCAGAAATATGTGCTACCGTATTATATACCATAAATTGAATGTTTTTTCCCCGCTTATTCAGGGTAACCTTGACGGCGCCTTGCGGCGGGGAATATTTTATGGCGTTGTCTATGAGAATGGAAAAGAGTCGGCGGATGGAAGATTCGTCTCCACAGTAAGACAAAAGAGGCGTAATTTCCATAGAAAAATACCTGTTCTGCAAATCCGCCAGTGTCTGGAAGGATTGCGCTATATCTTGCGCCAGGTCAGAGATAGAAAACTCCGTCTGCTGTAAATGATTTTTGGCTTCTTCCATTCGTGACAAATAAATGAGATTATCGGTCAAATCAGCAAGGCGCGCTGTTTGTTTGCCGATGCTTTTATTCCATTCATTTTCTCCATACTCCATTTCTAAGAGTTCGCGGTTCGCTTCAATAATGGCGAGCGGTGTTTTTATCTCATGTCCGGCATCGGTAATAAATTGCCGTTGTTTTTCATAGCTTTCCGATACAGGTCTCATGACCAGCCTGGAAAAGAAGAGTACTAGTACAAATACGGACAAAAGCCCAAGAACGGATATGAGGACGCTGGTAAAAAGAAAGGAGCGGAATGTGGAAAGGCTTCTTGCACAGTCCACAAAGATAATCCGTGTTCCTTCTGGCGTATGCTCCATGAGATAGCGGTAAGAGGAGAGGAAGCCCGCGGCTTGCTGCCGTTTCCATACCTGGAGTGCATACGCGCAGGCGCCCTCGCTGTCGATGGCTGCGATTTTTTTGATGTTTGTAGAAGATACGGCGCCATCTTTTGTCAAAATTACAGAAAAATACCGTGTCTCAAAAGGCATTTCCGGCGACATGTCCAGGGAATGCGGTTTCGGTTTTTTGGGGGTGGAAGAATTATCCCCTTGCGGTTCCCTGGAATCAGGGGAAGCGTTATCTGTTGGCCCATCTCTAAAATCAGGAGAAGAATTATCCCCTTGTGGTTCCCTGGAATCAGGACGTGGGCGGTCTTTGGGAAATTCTCCGTCATTTTCAGACAGAATATGCAGAATATGGTCGGCATCCTCCGTAAGCTGCCTGTAATTGATAATATTAATACTGCCAATGATGACTGTCAGCACCAGCAGCATGGAGAGCATGGAAATGAGAATGAATTTATTTTGTAGTTTTCGGATCATCATGTTTCCTCCAGAAAATAGCCGGCGTTTCGAGCTGCTTTGATCTGTACATTGGCGTTTAGAGTTACCAATTTTTTGCGAAGGTAGGAAATATAGACCCAGACAACGTTGAGTTCCACCTCACTATCGTAACCCCAAATGCGCTCAAAAAATCGCTCGCTGGAAATCAATTGTCCGGGATTACCCATCAGCATCTCCAGCATCTGGAATTCCTTGTTGGCAAGCCGTAAACTGCCGCTGGGAGAGGAGAGCGTAAAAGAGGCGAGGTCTAAAAAAAGATTTCCCATTTGCAGGCAGGAAGTGATAGCGCCTGTGTTTTCCCTTGTCATGGCGCGGATTCTTGCCAGCAGTTCTTTGGCGGCAAAAGGTTTGGTAAGATAATCGTTTGCTCCGGCGTCAAGACCTTCCACTTTATCGTCGATTTCTGATTTTGCCGTTAGCAGGAGGATGGGAATGGAATTTCCCTGGTTGCGGATTTGCCTGAGGACAGATAGTCCGTCCATTTTGGGCATCATGATGTCAAGAATGGCCCCATCATAATTGCTGCTGTTTAAATATGACAATGCTTCTTCGCCGTCGTACACGGCGTCTACAGAGTAATTGTTTCGCACAAGGATGGCAGTGAGTACGCGTGAGAGCTCTTTTTCATCTTCCGCCAATAGTAATCGCATGGTTGTCACCTTTCCGTTTTGTATTGTTGTCTTTTGTCATTATACCGCTGCCAGCAAAAATTACAAGCCTCTTGCCAATTTTCCAGAGGGGTGATAAGATGAAAAATAGCCGTAAAAACGGCGGAAGCTGGAATTTCGTTATAATATAGAGATAAATTTGATTTTCAGGGAGTTTACATATGAGAGATGAATTCGATTTCAAAGAGACTTTTTGCTATTATATGCGCCATTTTGCTGCAAGTATGTCTGCATTTTGCAAATGGCTGGCGTTTTCGTTACTGTCCGGCGTCGTGATTGGAGGCGCGGGAACGTTATTTCATTACTGTATGGTCTGGGCAAATGATACCAGAACGGCGAATCCTGTGTTAATTCTCCTGCTGCCGATCGCTGGGCTTGTAATTGTTGGGGCATACCATCTTTTACATGACGAAAAGGACACGGGCACGAATCTGGTGCTTGCAGCTATCCATTCAGGAGAGCGGATTCCGCTAAAAATGGCTCCTTTGATTTTTATTTCCACGATTATGACGCACTTGTTCGGCGGCTCTGCCGGCCGCGAAGGCGCGGCGTTGCAGCTTGGCGGAAGCATTGGTAATTCTCTGGGGCGGCTTTTTAAAATTGATGATAAAGATCAGCATGTGATGATTATGTGCGGTATGAGCGCGGCGTTCTCTGCATTGTTTGGAACACCGATGGCGGCGGCAATTTTTTCCATGGAGGTTGTGAGCGTGGGGATTATGCATTATGCAGCGTTGGTTCCCTGCGTAATCTCTGCGCTTGTGGCAAAAGGAATTGCCGGGTATTTTGAGGTAGTTCCAGAGCAGTTTTTTTTGACAGGATTGCCGGAGTTTTCCCTGGCATCCGCTGTTAAAATCGCCATACTTGCCATGCTTTGCGCCGGTATCAGCATTGCTTTTTGCATTATGCTCCACCAGGGT
>Ga0137308_101194_pt1 | contig 28402 bp, 20 predicted proteins | sample Inofrocosms_June_FD_97181 | JGI IMG/M metagenome (GOLD analysis project Ga0137308, IMG submission 97181) | Mouse cecal microbial communities from Vienna, Austria - N-Acetylneuraminic and N-Acetylglucosamine D2O microcosms_June | ecosystem: Host-associated > Mammals > Digestive system > Large...
CCATATCCCGGGTCAGCTGCCCAGCCACAGCCAGGAAGCGGATTTTCCTGAATTCCCAGCCACTCAACATATGGAGCACTGTATCTTTGCACATAACCAAATCTAGGATCCACACAAGGATTGGCCAAAGCCGTACCTTCTTTCGTCGCATATGCTTTCAGGTGCTGCACATGTGCCCTGATACCAGTTCTGATATCGGAAAAGCTTAAACCTGTAGCTCCGTTTCCAGTTGCGCCAAGTCCCGCAAAATTATACTGTGTAATCTTCACATCTCCGGTAAACTTGAGGAATTTCGTCTCCTTCATCGCCTGACAGAACGCAACCGCCGGGTCGATTTTTTCCGCCTCACATTCCTCCACATAGATCTGACAAAAATCTCTTATGGTACGCACGTTGGTATTATTCGCATAATATGTCGGATATGAAGCATTTGCAAGGAAATATGTTACCATCTGATTCACTGATGTCTCAGGATTAGCAAGGCCATCTGTTCCAACCGTAGAAATCCGATGATATGTAAAGCTATTTGCTGTTCTGTTTTCTGTTATTCCACTGCTGATATAATGGTCTACATATGCTTTATTGTTGTCGCCAAAAGCAGCTCTTAAATCAGCATAATTATTCTTATAGGCAAGTATATTGAAATTCTCATGAGCCTGACGGCCTTCTTTGATTCCATAAGTCAAAAAATGCTGCAAGGCACCGGCAGGATCATTTGCAAATGCCGCATTCAAATCCGGGTACTTTCCAATATAATACTCAAAGCTATATACTGCCGAATAATCCACACCCTGATATGTAGTAACCGCAACTAACGCACAAGCCCGTCCTTCTTCAATACCATATGTGAGATAATGGATATAATACTTCTCTAAGTTATCCCCAAACGCTGCCCTAAGGTCACTATAGTTGTTCTTATATGCGTGTACGTTAAAGTCCGCATTACCAGATCTTCCTTCTTCCATACCATGCCTTACGAAATGAGCCAGCGCTTTTTCCGGATCGTTTCCAAATGCCTGTTTAATATCCGGATACTTTTCTATATAATAATTAAAATTATATACCTCCTTGAACTCCAGGCCATGATATTTTGTCACACCTTCAAGCTTACTGTCTGATTCTACGGATGAATTATCATCTGTTGCAATTCTTCCTTCTTTCTTACCATACTCAATATAATGTAAGTAATAAGACTTCAGAGCAGACCCGAAAACCTTCTGTAAATCCACATAGCGCCTTTTATAGCTGGCTACATTAAAGGTACCTCTCGCCTGTCTTCCTTCTGACATACCGTAGACTACAAAGTGCTCCAACGCGCCAATTCGGTTATTGCCAAATGCAGCTTTCAGATCCGGGTAGTGCTCTATATAATAATCAAAATCATAAACATCCGCATAGTTTACACCATCAAAGATTGCATCTGCATTAACATTGGGAGTCTTATCCGGATCTTTATCTTCCTCTTCTCTTCCATTTCTCCCTTCTGCTTTACCATAATTGATATAATGCATATAATAGAGTTTATAGTCATTTCCAAATGCAATTCTAAGATCAGGATATCTGTTCCGATAAGCGAGAACATTAAATTCCTCACTGGCCTGATGGCCTCTATCCATACCGTAGTTAATAAAATACTGCCGGACTGATGCCTCATCTCTTCCCGCCAAGATTCCTTTATCTATCTCAGCCTTGAGCGTATCCCTATAACTATCCACATAATACGCATAATTGTATACAGATGAATAATCTGCTTCTACATCACAATATTTCAGAATCCCCTTTGCATCAGCAACGCCAAGTTCTTTCAGAAAAGAGTCCTTTTTCAGTTTTTCCACATCATCGGGATTTGTAATAAATGCATGCTCTACGATAATGCCTGGAAATCCTGCTCTTTTACTGTAACGAATAACTCCATAATAATCTGATGCTTCATTATGATTATAAACGGTTGCATTTCTTCCATCAGCGTCTATGTCGTCAGCATCATATTTTGAATCCTTGTATTTCACTCCACGATTTGTCAGACCAAGCTTAACCAATTCGTCCAAAATATTCTGAGCAACTTCTTTTCCCTCTTTGCTAATAGCGGAACCATCCGTAGTTGTCCCATCGTATCCGTTTCCATCATTTGAATTCGGATAATATACTTCTGCACCTTTAGCTGCTGTTGTAGAAGCTGCATTCATATGAATACTTACAAACAGCTTTGCTCCTGCTGCGGTAGCCCTATGTACTCTATCAAGCAATTCTGGATTCTCGTTTTCTCCTCGAGTCAGAACAACCCTTATACCTGTGTATTTCTCCAGTTCTTCTTTGCAATAATTTGCCACTTTCCAGTTCAGCACACTTTCGGTCAATCCAGCCTCTTTATTAACGCTTCCTGGATCATCAGTACCGCCATGCCCCGGATCAAGCGCAATCACCATCGCAGAGGTTCCTGTATATGCCTGCGGTGCACTATAAGACCCCAAATTCACTGCCTGATCCATTGCCGCCGTCAGTTCTGTACTTACACCTGCACGGCTATAAGACATGTCTGTACTGGATGAACCTAATGAAACAGCACCTTCATTGATATTATCTACCGCTTCCTGCGCAGCTTCCTGAATGGTATTTTCAATCTCATACGTCTTTTCCGTTGAGATATCATCCGATGTCAGGGCTGTAACCGTGATGCCCGTTTCCTCTGCACAATCGCCTTCTTCTCCGTTGCTTACGGTAAACTGTGCGGAAAGCCCGACATTTTTGAGATCAATACGCTTTTTATGTCCTTCGGATTCGTATATAAAAGCAGTCACACGATAAGTTCCTGCTTCCTGACTCTCATAGGTCTTATTAAATTGATAGTAATGCAATACCTTCTGTGTAAGCGGAATCTCACTCTGCCTGCCGTCATCTCCTGTAAGGATCAGCTTTACGGATTCCAGCTGCTCTTCGCCTTCTCCGAATGAAAGGATGACATTTAATTCTCCTGGTGCTTGTATTGCCTGTTCTTCAATAATCAGATAATTGATCAATCCGCCATCTTCATATTCCGGCTCAGCCGGCTCTTCTGCAGGTGTCTCCTCTTCCGGTGTCGCTTCTTCTGCTGCCGGTTCACCTTCCGGATTGGTCTGGTCTCCTTCGGATACCGAATCTCCCGCGGCTGCCGGATCATTACCATCTACTGGTGCCTGCGGCTCTCCCCCTGCCGCCGGGTCATTCTGATCTGCTGTATCATCCGGATCCGTTACCGAATCCACGCTGCCATCAGCATTATCCTGACCGTCTGTTGTGGCTGCCCCGTCGTCTGCAATCGTATCATCTGCAGTCGTAGTTACGACAGGTTCCTGATCTGTCCCATCCCCTTCTTCCGCAAATGCACGGAAGCCTGTAGAGGGACTCATCAGGATAGCAAACGCAAGCAGCCATGCTACAAGTTTCTTGCTTTTCCCTTTCTTCATAACGTCCACCTCATATTTTATGTATTTGTACAAGCATCGTTCATATTATACATCAATCCCCCCTTACTTTCAAGGCAGAAATTTCCTATTGTTCGACAAAACCCTCTTTTGTAAACTATTTTGTTTCCGAAAACCGACAGTTTTTAAGATTGCAATCCCCCCTAAATATAGGTATTTATTTCCTATTTTCACACATTATCTTGTGGTATTTTTCTTTCTAAATATATTTCTTAAAAAAAAATAAATTATTTCTTACCTGGCAAATCATTACAATTGATTCAATTATTTTACGTTTTTTTTACAAAATGTTATGTTTTTTTTATTTTTACAGTTCTTCATGGAACAGCACATCTAATTCATTCGTATACTGATCTTCTGACACTGGCAGGCTTTTTTGCATTCAATGAAGTAGAAACAGGGAACCTGCCGCAGATCTCTCCGCACAGATTCCCTGTATGTTCCTCAAATATTGCAAATCGTAACCGTTCAGAACAGCCGTCCGCACGGCTCTTGCTTCACAAATCCCAGACTTAAAACAGTTTCTCCGGATACACCCCATCCTCAACCAGCTTCCGAACCGAAGCGGCCACACTTTCCTTATCTTCCTTATACGTCACTCCAAACCACTGATCCGAAGACTGCAGCACCTTTACAGTCACCCTGCCTTCCTCCAGCAGTCCCCCAATAATTGTGGGAAGCAGATATTCTGCTTTTGGCTCCCCGTCCTCCAGCTTGTCCAGGAACTCTAAAAATCCGGATTCCAAAATGGAGAAGAATCCTGGCTGCATCCCCCACATATTCATAGAAACCAGGCAGTCTGCATCCAGAGTCTTGTCCCCGTCTTCGCTGCGTACAACGGCACCGCCTTCCGTTTTTTCGATCTTCCTTGTCTCTACGACCTTCTCCAGCATGCCGTCCGGACCTGCCTGACACAATCCGCGGGTGACGGCTCCATTTTCGCTGAGGGTATTTTTCAGGATAAAACCCACCATACAGAGCTCCCGTTCAGAATGCTCCGAATTATGGGTCAGGTAGCCGTACGCTTCCTTATAAGCCTGTTTTCCATAAAAATCATCCGCATTGATCACCAGGAACGGACTATCCACCGCATTCCTGCAACAGAGGATCGCCTGTCCTGTCCCCCAAGGCTTTGTCCTTCCTGTAAAACGCTCCCTATGTACTGGCGGAATGTCTTCAACCTCCTGGTACACATAGGCCACATCCACGATCTGCTCAATCTTTTTTCCGACAGCCTCTCTGAAATCTGTCCCGATATCGCGTCGGATCACAAATACTACCTTGTCAAATCCAGCCTCCACAGCATCATAGATGGAATACTCCATAATGATCTCCCGGTTTGGGCCGACAGGTTCCAGCTGCTTGATTCCCCCTCCGAATCGGCTTCCCAGTCCGGCCGCCATTACCACCAACGCTGCCCTGCTCATATCAAATTCCTCCTTGCTTAGAATCTGCAGAAAAATAACTGACACATCTTGATCTGCACATCCAAAGATATTCCTGCACGATCTGTATCCGTTTTTTCTGCAGTTCCTTACTCGCCAAGTCCATCCTTCACGATCTGGACCATTTCTTTTAATGCGTCTTCCTCGTCTTCCCCGTCACAGACTATGGTAATCTCATCCCCGCTCTTGATGCATGCCCCAAGGACGCTGAGCACACTTTTCGCATTGGCGGAAACCATGCCGGGTCTGGCTGTCTTCTCGATGGTGATCTTACAGCCAAACTGCATCGCCGTCTTGCAGAACAGCCCCGCCGGCCTCAGATGAAGGCCGGTGGGATTTTTAATAATCACGCTTTCTCTTACCATATCCAATCATCCTATCCCCCGTCTTTTTCTGTCAGTATGATCCTGACCGTCGGGTTTTTCGTTAATTCCACGCCGGAGGGTGTCTCGATATTTACTGCTATTTCATATGTTCCGGCCGTCTTATAGTTCTTTAGATCCATGGAAGCCGCATACCGGATATCCAGTACCTCCAAAGCCTCCTCTCTCCCTGTAAACTGCAGTTCGATATCCATATCCGACTCAAATTCCAGCTTCAGGTCTTCCTTCAGATTTTTGATCTGGATCGCCCCCACCGGGAGCTGGATTGTCTTTGTCCCCTCCTGCTCAATCATGACGGTCACAATAACATTATTGGACACATCCTTCGACAGGCTGATCCCATCCGGAAGATAAGGCAGGATATCTACCGTCACTTCCTCTCTGCCCTGCTTTCCCTGAATATTGACCGCTGATTCCGGAATCTCAATTGAGCTGACGGAGTCCAATGCCTCTTTTGTACCGCATATCTTTACCATGGACGGCTCCAAAGTAGAGCCGGTATAAACAAATCCGTTCGCTGGATTTCCGGATACCCCGTTCAGGATCACCGGTACATTCTTTTCCCGAAGTATCTGCACATTCAGGCTGAGCCCCCGTTCTCCCAGGTTGTTGGTCAGCTGACTCTGATCCATAACGTTGTCGTTGCCGTCAAAAATGATCAGCTCCGCATCCAGCGTCGTATCCTCCGACAGACCGGATAAATCAGCTGAGTCACGCGCCTTTGCCACAACCCGATGGATATTATTGATCTTGGATTCCGTCCCCCGAATGGTGATCTTTTCCGGACTCACGGATGCCTCGCCCACTACAAAACCATCTCTTGGAACCAAATTCGTCGTACTTGCGGAAATTGGATAGGTATTGCTCTTCATATCTTCGATCTTGATCTGCAGATTCACCGGGTTGACCTGTGTTGTCACCGTTTCCCCCTCAAGTCCTTTCACCTCCGCAGTGATCGGCACCAGATATGTGCTCACCTCCATCTGACTCAAATCCGCTATGGCTGAAATATTGCTGGTCCTGACTCTGGCCAGGACGGATCTCTTTCCTGAAACCGTCACACGCACAGTCTGGGGATCCCCCACCAAGTCATAGACCTTGCCCATATTCCTGACAACCTCTTCATTGACGAAATCCACCGGAATGTTGGCATACGTCGCAGTGGTGACCGGATCGTTGACATTAATCACGATCAGCCAGAAAAAAACAGAAAAGATCAAAGCCGCCACTTTCAGGCCCAGATTCCGCGTTATTTTAAATTTCATGTTTCTTCCGTCCTTTCCGCATCGCAAATTTCTTTCCATCGGAAAGACGATTCTGGATCTGCCCCAGTTTTTCCTTCAAATACTCCGGAGTCATATTCCGCACAAGCTGTCCGTCCATGGCCATAGATACGTAACCGGTCTCCTCTGATACGACAAGGATCATTGCGTCACTGACCTCGCTCATGCCGAGGGCGGCACGATGTCTTGTCCCCAATGATTTACTGATCTGCATATTGTCTGACAGAGGCAGATAGCAGGTGGCGGATGTGATCCTGTCTCCGCGTATGATCACTGCGCCGTCATGAAGCGGTGTATTGTGTTCAAAAATATTGAGAAGTACCTGCTCCGATACGATACAGTCCAGCTCAATTCCCGTCATCTCATATTCGGTCAAATGGATGGCCCGCTCCACCACGATCAGGGCGCCGGTTTTTACACTGCCCATACTGAAACAGGCCGCTACAAGCGCATCCCTTGTCCTGTCTGAAAAACGCAGGTTTTCCCTTCCTCTGTCAAACAGAGAAAAGCTACTGAACAGATTCTTCTCTCCCAGCTTCTCCAGCGCGCGGCGCAGCTCCGGCTGAAATACGACCAGTGCCGCAAATGCCAGGATACTGATGGATTCTCTTGCGAGATACAGGATGGCATGCATCTTGAATACATACGCCACCAGAATGAACACCCCCAGCATCAGCAGCCCTCTCAGCAGCATCCATGCCTTTGTGTTCTTGATCCACAGCATGATCTCATATACAACCACCGCAATGATCAGGATCTCCACAATATCCGTGATACGCAGCTCGGGAATATACGGATCGCCGATAAATCTATGAAAAATCTGTTGTAATTCTTGCCGCATCAGCTCACCTCCCACTCCGGATAAAGCGAGTCGCCGCGCCCGGAGACCTTACTGTCATATCTGTCATTTTTTGCCTTTTCCGTCCAGTCCCAGTTCTTTGCTCAGGCTTCTCTCCAGCAGGATCTCATCCGCGCTTTTCGGTCTGTCCAGATAGCCTGTCCCTGCAGACGCAGGTGTCTGTGTACTGTTGTCAACCCAGTTTTTTTTATTTCCAACATTCCCTGTGTTCTGTCTCTCATTGATATGCTTTACGCTCTTTTGAGGAGCCGTAACACCGATCTTCGGAACAGCCTTTACGTAATAATGGTATTCGTCATCCTCAAACTCCAGATACTCCGTCCTGGCATAATCCACGGAAAGGAACACCACCTCCAGCAAAAGCCCTGCTAAGACCCCGATGATCCCGCTGACAACCAGCGGTGTCAGTGAGATATGCAGATTCAAGGTTATATTTCCTGCCGCCGCAATCACCACCGCCATCACTGCACCGGCCGCAGAAGCGATCTTCCATGCATGATCCACGGAACGGATGCGGATTGAATATACAAAGAGGATACAGATTGCGGCTGCGGCAACCATAATCCACATCTCCTGATTCATCAGGGACTGCTTGGTAAAACTGATCAGCGTCTCCACCAGTTCCACCCCATCTCCTGCCTTAAAGGTACTGGAGGACCCTTTGACCAGATGGATCAGATAATAGGAGAACGTACCGCATGCAACGGGAATCGCGCAGGTAGGCGTTCCAAGGAGTCCCGCCGCAATCGGAAGCACAAACGGAACATCCATTGCCAGGGAGCAGGCCATCAGCAAAACCAGCCATGACTTTCCGGTGGAAAACCGGAAATAAAAAATGTACATCAAAAGGAACAGCAGTGCCGCCACGATGGCTACCGGCAGAGACAGCGTATAAAAATGCAGCAGCACCAGAGCCGTCGCCGCCATCACCATAACGATCATCGGCAATATGGCACAGGCTGCTGCCAACCCAGCCGTACATGCTGTTGAGGATGCGGCTTTCATAAACCCGATATTGGAATTAATCTGGTGAAATACCAGAAACCCCAGCGCAAATTGAAGCCCGATTCTGATAAATATGGAATACTTTGCATAGAATATTTGCAGTTGCTCTCTCCAGACAAGTAATGTGCTCATACTTTCTTTTTCTCCTTCACTTCCATCTTACCCAGCCGAGATAGATCTCTATAGTACTTTTTCACACGCTGCTTCGCCCTGTTATGCCGCCCCCTGTAAAAAATGCCCGCGCCGATCACATAGACGATCAGCATCGCCACATAACCGGCCACTGCTGCCCCGCCCAAAAATGTAATTTTTGAGATGGTCAGGTTCTCCAGGATCTCATCCATATAGCAGACCGCAAACAACGCCGCCAAGATCCCGTAGCCTACCGTCATCCACAGGACCGTGATCAGCGTATTCAGACTGACATAGTCCTTCTTATAATAGGTGCTGATCTTCATATCATTTCTGATGTCATTCTTCTCATACTGAGCCATTCTCGCCATCAGCCTGATTCTCTTCACATCCAGCATATGCTTCCTCCAGAATTGTATTAAATTTTATATTCACGGCAGATGAATACTGCCGAAAGTATCTGAAAAGCCCGAAACAGATACTTATAACCATTACTTTATAGTATAGCATATACTCAGAGCCCTTGTCCAATGCTAATGGTCAAAAAATAAACTTTTTGCACCCCTGCCTTTTTCAATACTTTTGAAATACGGTGGATCGTACTGCCCGTCGTGTAAATATCATCTACAAGTAGCACATTGCGCGGTGCCTTCCACTGTTTAGATACGCCGAAGGCCTGTTTTAAATTTTTCTCCCTCTCCCGGTCATCCAGCAGTTTCTGCGGTCTGGTCCTGCGGATCCGGTATACCGCATGTCTCCCCATCGGAATCTGCAGTTCTTCTGACAGTCGTTCCGCCAGCAACGCAGCCTGATTAAAGCCCCTGGCTCGCAGACGGGACTTATGGAGCGGCACAGGGATGATCTCCTCTATCCCACGGGCACGAATCCAGTCCCCATACCAGTGTGCCATTTCTTCAGCAAATATATCCGCATAATACCGTTTATTGTGAAACTTCAACTGATAGATCGCCCGCGTCACTGGCGGGACATGCAGCCACAGGCTCCGGCCCTGGTCAAAGGCATAGGCTCGCTTCCCACAGTCACGGCAGTATTCCTGCTCCTCCGTTTTGACCGGCTTCCCGCATATCATGCATCTGGGTTCTTTTATAATAGGAAGTTTTTCCCTGCACGCGTCACAGATTCCGGTCCCGTGCTTCTGCACCTCACCGCAGAACGGACAGACCGGAGGATACAGAAGCTCCAGGAGCCTTAAAACTCCTGAATGCGCTCTGCCAGGCTGGTATATCTGTTTTGTTCGCTTTTGTTTCTGATCATTTCCTGAAATACGCTTTCACTCCCCACAATTGTCAGACATTTTTTCGCTCTGGTCACGGCTGTATAGAGCAGGTTGCGGTTGTACAAAAGCCGTGGTCCCGGTAGCAGAGGAAGAATGACAGCCGGATACTCGCTTCCCTGGGATTTATGTACCGTTATGGCATAGGCCAGTTCCAGTTCGTCCGTGGATTCAAAGGGATAGGTCACCTTTCGGTGTTCATCATATTCGACCTCCAGCGTCCCGCCGTACAGGTCGACCTCCGTAATGCATCCCATGTCCCCATTGAACACGCCCATCCCCTGGTCTACGGCCACTCCGTATTTTGTACGCACTTCCCAGGCGATCTGGTAGTTGTTTTTAATCTGCATCACCTTATCTCCCTTGCGGAAGATCCTGCCGTTGATCTCCTTTTCTTCCTTTCCCGGGTCCGGCGGATTCAGGTAGCGCTGCAGTATGGAATTCAGACGTTCCACACCGAGAAGCCCTTTTCTGGTAGGCGTCATCACCTGGATCTCCGACGGAGGGGCGCCCACATATTTGGGAAGCTTTTTCTGGATCAGCATAATGACCACACCGATGATCACATCGGCCTCCTGCCTTCTCAGGAAAAAGAAATCTCTGCTCTTATTGTCCAGCACCACGGTCTCCCCCGCATTGATCTTATGTGCATTTACCACAATATCACTCTCTCCTGCCTGGCGAAAGATCCGGGTCAATGTGACCACCGGAAAACGCCCGGACAAAATGATATCCTTCAATACACTGCCCGGTCCTACGGAAGGAAGCTGGTTCACATCCCCTACCAGGATCAGGCGGGTACCCGGCACGACCGCGGACAGAAGCGCATGCATTAAAGAGATATCCACCATGGACATCTCATCAATGATCAGGATGTCTGTTTCCAGGGGATTATCCCGATTGCGCTGAAATCCGCTGACGCTCCCCTCTTCCTCCGGATTTCCATTCACCTCCAGAAGGCGGTGAATGGTCTGAGAGTCATATCCGGTCGCTTCTGTCATCCGCTTTGCGGCGCGTCCCGTGGGAGCGGCAAGCAAAATACTCATACCTTCGCTTTCAAAAAACCGTATCATGGTATTGATGGTGGTTGTCTTACCGGTCCCCGGTCCTCCGGTCAATACCAGAAGCCCGTGGCGGATGGATTCCACCACCGCGCGGTGCTGCATGGGATCCAGCTGGAGCTGCTCACGCTCTTCCACCTTGCGCAGCCGCTGTTCCATCATCTCCTCGGGCATCTCGCAGTCAATGTCCAGGTCATAGAGCATACGGGCCGTATTCAGCTCCAGATAATAATAATGAGACGGATAAATCCGGATCTGCCCGTTTTCTTCCTTCCGGACCGTCTTCCGGTCGATGCAGAGATCCATAATGTACTTCTCAATCTCCGGAAGCTGCACGCTTAGAATCTGTTCCGCCCGTGAAGCAAGCACCTCCTGGGGCAGATAAATGTGTCCTTCCACAGCCGCCTGCTGCAGTACATAGACCAGACCGCTGCGGATCCGGAAATCGGAGTCCTTATGAATCCCGATTCTGGAAGCGATCTCATCCGCTGTCTTAAACCCCACCCCGGAAATGTTGTCCGCAAGCTGGTAGGGATTCTCCTGCATCACTTCATAGAGTCTGGATCCGTAATATTCATAAATTTTCACTGCAAGCGCGGTAGAAATTCCGTACTTCTGCAGAAAGATCATGGCCTTCCGCATGTCCCTTTTTTCTTCCACCTGCACCGCAATCTCCTGGGCCTTCCGTTTGCTGATCCCCTTAATTTCGGCCAGACGCTCCGGCTCCTCCTCCATAATCCGAAACGTATCCTCCTTAAACCTGCGCACAATGCGTCCTGCAAGAGACGCGCCGATCCCCTTTATCGCTCCGGAACCCAGGTAGCGCTCAATGGACACCAGATCTTCCGGCTCCTTGACCTTATGGGTGAGTACTTTAAGCTGTGTTCCGTATACGCTGTGGTTCACGTATTCCCCTTCCAACTCCAGAAGCTCACCCTCCGTAATATAGTGAAAGCTGCCCACACAGGTCACCTCTCCATCGTCACTTTCCAGGTTGAATACCGTATATCCGTTTTCCTCATTCCGAAACACGACATGATCCACATATCCTGTTACTGTCTCCAAAATACTCTACCTCTTTCGTCTTTTGATCAGGAACTGTGAAAACAACTGTTACCGATGACGCAGAATCACAACTCCTTACCTTTCACTCCAAAAAGACAGGCATCCGGTGAAGCCTGTCTATTTCCTTTAAGGATCGCACGGTCACAGGCCGATCAAAAATCCTTTCGCCCGCTCATGAATTCCACAAACTGTCCGGTCCCGATCGCTACGACCTTCAGCGGATCCTCCGCTGTCATAGTATGAATCCCAGTCCGTTCTTCGATCAGTTCTTCCAGCCCGCGGAGCATAGAGCCTCCTCCTGTCAGAACGATCCCCCGATCCAGTATATCCGCGGAAAGCTCCGGCGGGGTCTGTTCTAATACTGCGATCACCGCCTCCACGATCTGGCTGGTAGTCTCCCTCAGCGCTTCTTCGGTCTCTGTCGATGTCACAGTCACGGTCTTCGGAAGGCCTGTCACCAGATTCCTTCCCCGCACCTCCAGGCGTTCTTCCTCTACCAGCGGATAGGTTGTACCGATCTTAATCTTAATGTCTTCCGCCGTCATATCCCCGATCAGCAGATTATGCTTTTTCCGCATATACCGCACGATTGCTTCATCAAAATCATCTCCGGCCAGCTTGATGGATGTGTTCACTACCGCGCCGCCAAGGGAGATCACGGCAATATCTGAAGTGCCACCGCCCACATCTACGATCATATTTCCACAGGGCTTGGATATATCGATCCCTGCTCCAATCGCCGCTGCCACCGGCTCTTCGATCAGATGCACTTCTCTGGCCCCTGCCGCAAAGGTCGCCTCCTCCACAGCTTTCTTCTCCACCTCCGTCACACCGCTTGGTACACAGATGCTAATCCGCGGCTTCTTGAACATCCGCCGTCCCACCGCCTTCTGCACAAAATACTTGATCATCTTCTCCGTCACGGTGTAATCCGAGATGACCCCCTGCCGCAGAGGACGCACAGCGATGATATTCCCCGGAGTCCTGCCCAGCATCAGGCGCGCTTCCTCACCGATGGCCTTAATCACGTTGGTATCCCTGTCAAATGCAACGACGGAAGGTTCCTTCAATATCACTCCCTTGCCCCTCACATACACAAGCACACTGGCTGTCCCCAGATCTATTCCGATATCAACAGACATATAAAACTCTCCCTTCTAAAACAAATCCTTCTCCCAAGAGATTCCTTGACCGGAAACCGTGAATCTATGATCCGCCCATAAGGCGATGACAATTGTTCACAGTTTCATACATCTCATCCTTCGTTTTTTATAGTCTGTTTATCTGATGTTGTCAAACACGTCTGGTCAAGGCGCAACCTGCAACCAGTTATGACCATTCACTAGTATAATCAATTTTCACCAAATTGGAAAGCCCTTTTTTCAGATTTTCCATTTTTTTATTCATTTATTATGAAACGAGATCGACTTTCTTCAAAATTGAGCTTTCCATAAAAATATACTTCTGTTATTTTTTGTTAAGCATCAAGGCAATATACTTCCCCGTGTAAGATTTTTTATTTTTCGCCACTTCCTCCGGCGTTCCTTCCGCCACAACGGTGCCGCCTTTATCTCCGCCTTCCGGTCCGATATCGATGATATAGTCCGCAGTCTTGATCACATCCAGGTTATGTTCAATGACGATCACCGTATTGCCGTCTTCCGCCAGTCTGCGCAGGATTTCCGTCAACTTGTGTACATCTGCAAAATGCAGGCCAGTGGTCGGCTCATCCAGAATGTATACGGTCTTCCCTGTGCTGCGCTTGCTCAGCTCCGCAGCCAGCTTGATCCGCTGCGCCTCGCCGCCGGAGAGCTCCGTGGAGGGTTGTCCCAGCTTAATATAGGAAAGTCCCACATCATAAAGTGTCTGCATCTTTCGGCTGATGCTGGGGACATTTTCAAAAAATGTGACCGCTTCCTCCACTGTCATATCCAGGACGTCGTAGATACTCTTGCCCTTATACTTGACCTCTAGCGTCTCCCGGTTATACCGCTTACCGCCGCATACCTCGCAGGGCACATATACGTCCGGCAGGAAATGCATCTCAATCTTGATGATCCCGTCTCCTGAGCAGGCTTCACAACGTCCACCTTTTACATTAAAGCTGAACCTGCCCTTTTTGTACCCCCTCGCCTTGGCATCCGGGGTGGCCGCAAACAAATCCCGGATCAGGTCAAAAACCCCTGTGTAGGTGGCCGGATTGGACCGGGGCGTCCTTCCAATGGGTAACTGGTCGATGCTGATAACCTTGTCTACTTGATCCAGTCCCTCAATGCGCCGGTGCTTTCCCGGGATTGTCCTGGCCCGGTTTAACTCCTTGGCCAGCTTTTTATATAAGATCTCATTTACCAGAGAGCTTTTGCCGGAGCCGGATACGCCGGTCACGCATGTCATCACTCCCAGAGGGAAATTGACCGTGATATTTTTCAGGTTATTTTCCTGTGCCCCCACAACCTTCAGAAAACCTGAAAACGGCTTCCTTGTCTCAGGCACCGGAATCTGCTTTCTGCCGCTAAGATAATCTCCTGTAACAGAAGCTTCGCAGGCCATGATCTCCTGTGCAGTACCGACAGCGATCACCCTGCCGCCATGCTCGCCTGCGCCGGGTCCGATGTCTACCACGCAGTCCGCAGCCAGCATGGTATCCTCGTCATGCTCCACCACGATCAGGGAATTTCCCAGGTCACGGAGTCGCTTCAAGGTGGCCAACAGCTTATCATTATCCCGCTGGTGCAGACCGATGCTGGGCTCGTCCAGGATATAGGCTACTCCTACCAGGCCGGAGCCGATCTGGGTTGCCAGGCGGATCCGCTGCGCTTCCCCCCCGGAGAGAGAGCCAGTGGCCCGGGACAGGGTCAGGTAATCAAGCCCTACATCCATCAAAAACTGGATCCTTGCCCGAATCTCCTTTAAGATCTGATTCCCGATCATCTGCTGGGTCTTTGTCAGCTCCAGATTCTGCAGGAATTCCTGAAGCCTGTCGATGGAAAACGCGGTAACCTCCGCAATATTTTTTTCTCCCACCGTCACCGCAAGGGAGGTCTGCTTCAATCTCTGTCCTTTACACTCGGAGCAGGGAGTGATATTCATGAAGGTCTCGTATTCTGCCTTGGAGGACTCTGAATGGGTCTCGCGGTAACGCCGTTCCACACTTCGGATCAGCCCCTCAAAGACCACATCGTACACGCCTTCGCCCCGCTGTCCCTTATAGTGGACTTTGACCGATTTCCCATTTGTTCCATAGACCAGAATATCATGGATCTTCTTCGGATATTCCTCGAAAGGCGTATCCAGACCAAATCCGTATTCCTCGCATAGGGCCGTCAGGATCGCATTGGTAAAGCTGCTCTTATCCGAACAGGACTGCCATCCCAGCACCGCAATAGCGCCCTCATTGATGCTCAGAGAAGGATTGGGAATCATCAGTTCCTCTGAAAATTCCATCTTATAGCCTAGTCCAAAGCAGGACGGACAGGCCCCGAAGGGGTTGTTGAACGAAAAACTCCGTGGTTCGATCTCTTCAATACTGATCCCGCAGTCCGGGCAGGAAAAGCTCTGGCTGAAATTCATGGGTTCCCCTCCGATCACATCCACGATCAGGAGTCCCTCCGCCAGGTTCAGCACGCTTTCAATGGAATCCGCCAGACGCTTCTCAATCCCCGGCTTTACGATCAGACGGTCCACAATAATCTCAATATTATGCTTGATATTTTTATCCAGCGCAATCTCCTCGGACAATTCATACAGGTTGCCGTCCACACGCACCCTGACATATCCGCTCCGCTTGGCGCGATCCAGCAGCTTGGCGTGCGTCCCCTTCCGCCCCCGTACAACCGGGGCCAGAAGCTGGATCCTGGCGCCCTCCGGCATTGCCATGACCTGATCCGCCATCTCGTCTACGGACTGCTTTTTGATCTCCTTTCCGCACTTCGGGCAGTGTGGAATCCCCACCCGTGCATAGAGCAGGCGAAAATAATCGTAGATCTCCGTCACAGTCCCCACAGTAGAGCGGGGATTGTGGTTGGTGGACTTCTGGTCAATGGAGATGGCCGGGGACAGACCCTCGATGCTCTCCACATCCGGCTTCTCCATCTGCCCCAGGAACTGACGGGCATAGGAAGACAGAGACTCCATATATCTGCGCTGCCCCTCCGCATAAATGGTATCAAAGGCAAGCGAGGATTTGCCCGAACCGCTCAGCCCGGTCAGAACTACCAGCTCGTTCCGTGGAATGTCCACATCAATATTTTTCAGATTGTTTTCATTTGCGCCGCGTATTTTGATATATTTTCTGGCGTCTATCTTTACTCCCATATTGTGTCTCCTGTCTTTTCTCAAATTAATGATCTGCCTGCCAAAGAGGTTTCACCGCCTTTATCGGCTGATTTCCCCTGTTGTCTAATTTTCGAACGCTTCACGTGCTGGCCGTCTGCCGCACAAATGACCATCGATCCGCTGCCTGCACTGTTTCTGTCCGAGGCTACCTCTGTTCTGACATCATGATTCCATATCATTCAGTGCCTTTTTCAGTTCGATCAGCTGGTCACGCAGCTCGGCCGCCGCCTCGAAGTTCAGTTCCGCCGCCGCTTTCTTCATCTGCTTCGTCACCTTTCCCACCATCTTCTCCAGTTCTTCCCGGCTCATGGACTCCACGTCCTTCTCCATCAGCATTTCCCCTGTATCTACCTTCTGAGAAATGCTGATCAGGTCGCGTACCGCTTTCTGAATCGTCTGCGGCGTGATCCCATGTTCCTGGTTGTATGCCATCTGGATCTCCCGGCGGCGCATGGTCTCGTCAATGGCCATCTGCATAGAGTCGGTCATCTTATCCGCATACATGATCACATGTCCTTCGGAATTGCGGGCCGCACGGCCGATAGTCTGAATCAGGGAGGTTTCAGAACGCAGGAAGCCTTCCTTGTCTGCGTCCAGAATGGCCACAAGCGTGATCTCCGGAATGTCCAGCCCTTCACGGAGCAGGTTGATCCCCACCAGTACGTCAAAGACGTCCAGACGCATATCCCGGATGATCTCCGTCCGCTCCAGGGTATCCACATCGGAATGCAGATACTTGACCCGGATGCCCACCTCCCGCATATAATCCGTCAGATCCTCGGCCATCCGCTTGGTCAGCGTGGTCACCAGCACTTTGTTTTTCTTTGCCACTTCTTTGTTCACTTCGCTGATCAGGTCGTCGATCTGGCCCTCCACCGGACGCACCTCCACCTCCGGATCTAAAAGCCCTGTTGGCCTTAAGACCTGCTCGGTGCGGAGAAGCTCATGCTCTTCTTCATAGACGCCCGGAGTAGCGGAAACGAAAAGCATCTGGTTTATTTTACTTTCAAATTCTTCAAAGTTCAAGGGGCGGTTGTCCTTTGCTGAGGGCAGACGGAATCCATAGTCTACCAGCGTCGATTTTCTGGACTGGTCCCCATTGTACATCCCGCCGATCTGTGGCACCGTCTTGTGGGACTCGTCGATCATGATGATAAAATCATCAGGAAAATAGTCGATCAACGTGTAGGGCGCCTGTCCCGGGGCCAGCCCTGCCAGATGCCGGGAATAGTTCTCGATTCCGGAGCAAAACCCGGTCTCCTTGAGCATCTCGATATCGAAGTTGGTCCGCTCCGCGATCCGCTGCGCCTCCAGAAGCTTGTCCTGGCGCTTAAATTCCCTGACCCGCTCTTCCAGTTCTTTTTCTATATCCTGTACGGCGCGCTTAATATTGTCCTTATCTACTACATAGTGGGATGCTGGGAAGATGGCTACGTGCTTTAATTCATCCCGGATCTCCCCGGTCAGGATGTCGATCTCCGTGATCCGGTCGATCTCGTCCCCGAAGAACTCTACCCGGACAGCCGTGTCGGATTCGTAAGCAGGAATCACCTCCAGCACGTCCCCCCGAACCCGGAAGGTCCCGCGGTGGAAATCCATGTCATTGCGGTCGTACTGGATCTCGATCAGCTTCGCCATCAGCTCGTCCCGCTCCTTTGTCATGCCGGGGCGCAGGGAGATCACCATGTTCTGGTAGTCTACCGGGCTTCCCAGGCCGTAGATGCAGGACACACTGGCCACAATGACCACGTCGCGCCGCTCGGCAAGGGCCATGGTGGCGGAGAGACGGAGTTTGTCGATCTCGTCGTTGATGGCGGAATCTTTGGCGATGTAGGTGTCCGAAGAAGGGACGTAGGCTTCGGGTTGGTAGTAGTCGTAGTAGGAGACAAAATACTCCACTGCGTTTTCCGGGAATACCTCCTTAAATTCTCCGTAGAGCTGCGCCGCAAGCGTCTTATTATGAGCAATCACAAGCGTCGGTTTGTTCAGCCTGGCAATCACATTCGCCATCGTAAATGTCTTCCCTGAACCCGTAACCCCTAGTAAAGTCTGGAATTGATTGCCCTCCTTGAAGCCTTTGACCAATGCTTCTATCGCCTGGGGCTGGTCTCCCGTAGGCTGGTATGGGGCATGCAGTTTGAATATATTCTGCTCATTTTTCATGGCCGAACCTCCTTACTATGTTCACTATCAGCCCGAAAATCTTCCTGATTTTCATTAAAATTCATGTCTCAGGGTATTCTTTTTCCGGCTAATACAGCAATTACACGAATAAAGTCACTAAAACTGATTTTCCTGTCCAGGCGGTACTGTCAAATCCTGTCCAATATTCCATAGCAAAGAATAGCACAGAGAAGCCTGTATGGAAAGCCTGAATATTTATTTTTCTTTAGAACATTTGTTCTTTTCCAATTGTACCAAAAGACAACTATAAATACAAGAGGGAAAATGAAAAACTTTTTCCGATCAAATATGCAAACAAATCCGCAGAATAGATTTTATACCTATCCTGCGGATTCCAACATCCATTTTTCTAAAATTCCTTTTTATCTTACGATGATGTCTTTTACAATCTTTTCAGTAAGACTTCCTTATCATTTTCAGATATCTTTATAGCCGACATAGCCTGCTCTGCATTTAACTTCATAGTCTCCATCAAGTTCTTCACCACCTCATACAAAGCATCTATTCTTTTTGTTTCTGCATACTTTTCTGCGTAGCTTTGCGCATACTTTTCTGCATAGCTTTGCGCATATTTTTCAACAGCTTCGCACATGATTTTTCTACCTCCTTCTTCTTTAAAATGCTTCACACCTTCCGCCAATTCAGGATAATAAATATCTTTAGATTCTTTACATCCGAAGTCATGCATCAGTTTGCCGATTGCATCTTCTCCCTGATAGCTGCCATTTACGTATACGATATGGGAACCATCATTAAGTCAAATACCCCGCAACAAGCTGCGAGGTATTTGACCCTCGCGGCAGTCGCCAAATATCCATGCAGGCATGGCTACTTGGCTCGTTGCTTCGCGAGAATGAATCATCAATTTCCTCAAAGTGGCGGTTTACTGTATAAACAGGCAGCCCATGGCCAAATATATCCGTCTGTGTGATAAAGACCATATACGAATCCCTTAGTTCTGAAAACTCCTGCCCTGCTTTCAGCATCCGGACGTCCATCATGCTGCTGTTAAATCTGGCGCGGCGCACATGCGCCCCTTCCGGCTTCTTCTGAACTTCAATATTGTAATATCTTCCTGTGCTGTCTTTGGCTAAAATATCCAAACGGATATCACGGCCGCCTACAATAGGATTCTGAAATCCCCGCTGAGAGACAACACTTATTACCGTGATATCCCCCTGTTTCAGGATAATCTTTAACAGAAGCTCCGTGGCTGGGATATTACGGTCAAAAACCATGGACATCAGGTCGTCGTCAAACAAATCCATATCATCAACAATCTGCTCTACTATCTTGCTATCCTGTATCATTTCTTCTTTCATTTGCTCACCGCCTTTATCTATAAAATATTATATCTTCTAACACCGGTATTTACAATACTTTTCTCCGGCCTATTTAAAGTTGCCTTACGGCAAGAGGCCGGATTCCAGCCCCAGTACATACTGGCCTGTGACCGTGCAGCATGGTGCACGGCCCAGAAGTAAACTGTAACGGCAGATTCACTGCCCCTCTTCCAAATACCATTCATGGATATCATCCATTTCTTTCACATCTGAATAATCATAACATTTTGACCCGCTGCTGTCTTCTTCTGCTCTTTGCGGTTCCCTGGGAATGCTAATCTCTTCCTGGAACATTTCTTTCAGCATTTTTGCATCCATACTGTCATATGGATGGATTTCCCTGATCACTTCCTGGATTTCCACATCGCAGTCTTCGATGATCGCCTGCATATCTGTATAAGTGTCTACCGTTATAATGGATTTTGCATGCCCCATGGCCACTGCGACCGCTTTTTGATTGATATTATTTTTCATCAGGAGCGTAGCATATGTATGTCTGAGATTGTGGAAAGGAATATAGGGCAGTCCCGCTTTTTCGATCAGTTTCTTATAATGAACGTAATAGTAACCCTTGCTTCTGGGACGGCCATAGCTGGAACAGCATATATAGCCTAAATCCTGAAATACCCATTTTCCGCTTTGCCTGCGGCTCCGGTTTCTTTCGTACCGCTTCCTTTCTTCTAAGATTTCCTGAAATACATAATCAGGGATATCCAATTCACGGGTACTCGAATACGTCTTTGTCCTTATTTCCTGTTTTGATTTCATGTTAACAGGGATCGTCTCTGGATCCGCATGCAGGTCTTCCCCTAACTGCCGCTGGATTTTCAGCTTACAATGGGCAAAATCAATATCCGAATATTTCACCCCATGAATCTCGCTCCTCCTGAGCCCCATCAATAATGCAAACATGATCTGCATATGGATCTTTGATCCCTTTGAAGCATCCATCAGCTTTTTTACCTGCTCTAATGTATATGTTTCCGTCTCCTCCACCTCAATCGTATGAAAGGAAGTTTTAGATACATTTTTAAGCAGATGGACATCTTTGCAGGGATTCACGGAGATCAGATGTTTTTTTAGCGCATACTGCATGGATGTATTCAGGATGGTCTTCGCCAGTTTTGGGATTGATATATATTTTTCCGCCAGGTTCCTGTACAGCTTGTGCAAATGCCCCTGGTTTAACGTAACCAGCTTTAGATTGCCAAGCTGCGGCGTGATATGATTTCTAATACAGTTTCTATATGTATGGTAGCTGTTGGCCGTAAATGAGGGTTCCGGCCTCATCACATGCTCAAGCCAGAACTCTAAAAACTCTCCGATCTTAATATTGGGATATACAATATAGTTCCCTGTATGAAGCTGTCCGATCACTTGATTCCGGGCCTTATTTGCCTCCGCCTTTTTTCCATAGCCTGCATGCTGCCTTACTTTCCTGCTTCCGTCCTCATAAACCAGGGTAACGCGGAAACCATATTTCCCCTTTATCGTCAGGACATTCGAAATATCGTATGATACATATGTCTGAAGGTTGATCTCTGATAAATCCATATTTCCGCCTCCTATTCTGTATCAGGAGTAAATTCTTTATTCATAAATTCCAGAATCTTTTTGTCTGCATCCATCACTTCCAAATAATATTCAAACGTAGTATGGACAGAGCTATGCCCCAGCATCCCTGATATTTTTGCAATGCTTACATCACGCTCCAGCAAAATCGTGGCAAACATATGCCTGAGCCCATGCACTGTGATATGCGGCAGGGAATTATTTTCACAAATCACCTTGATCTCCTTATTCAGGGAATGCGGGCCGTGAGGGAGTCCATTCTTTTGACAGCATACATAATCGCTGTCCTGATATCTGTCTCCCATTTGAGTCTTCTGAGCCTGAATACGTTGCCTTCTTTTTTCTAATTCCACCATCACAATGGTCGGCACGCGTAGGATCCTGTTACTTTTCCCTGTCTTAGGATCACGCTCTACCAGCTGATATTTTTCAACCTCTATGCCGCCGCTCTGCAGTTTCATATCCATTGCCAGCTGGCGCTGAATATGAACCGTTCTTTCTTCTGTGTTGAAATCACGAAACTTCAGGCCGCGTATCTCCCCTTTCCGTAAGCCAAGATATAATGCAAGAATAATCTCCAGAAACCAGTTTCTCTGCTTTGCTGCCGCAAGAAAGATTTTAAGCTGCTCTTTATCCAAGATACAGATTTTCGGCTTCTTACGCGGATATTTTTTTGTATCATGGACAGGATTGTAATGGATCACCCGTTCTGAAACCGCATCCTTGAATGCAATATACAACAGTTCCCTGCTCTTATTTCCTGCTGATTCGCAGTACACTGACGCCCTTTTTAAAACTTCATCCAGATAATCCGCACTGGCCAGCCTTAACTTAACATCCTCATCAATGGATGGCAGCAAAAAGGTATATAACACATAGGCTGACAAATATTCTGTCGTGCTTACGATCCTTTCAGAAAAAATACTTTCAAACCAGTAAATCAGGTACTCTTTCAAGGATATGTCGGTTCCCTGTGTGGATAGCCTGGAACACAGATTTTGATTAAATTCCCTGATATGTTTTTCATAATCCTTTTCTGCTTCTTCATCACTCTGAAAGCCTCCTGCTTTCCCATATACGACACTGTAATCTTCCTTTAACGTTTTTGTCCGATGATACCATGATCCACGCTCAAAAAAGGCATGTGGACATTTCTTTGATTTTTTATCCATTCCTTTCTCCCTGACTATTCTTCCCCGTCAATCCACCTGTCAAAAGAATCCTTCGGAACCCGATAGATTCGCCCAATTTTGATCACTCTGAATGGAGCCTGCTTCTTATTGACCTCGTCTAAAAAATCATAGGTTTTACTCCTTCCAATTCCCAGTAATTGCTGGATCTCCTCGGCATTGTATACCTTTGACATCAAATTCTCTTTCTCCATATGTTCTCCTCTCCTATTGTTTTTAAGCTGATACATCCTTTTAGAATTGCCAGGAAGCAGCATTCCGCAATATCTTGCCGCAAGCGCTACCAAATCAAATTATATCTTGCAGAAATGCCGCTATTTCCCGACGTTTCCTTTCCGGATGCAGTTTTCTAATATGCAGCCTGTCTGATTATGACGTTTCCTATATGAAAAGAAGTCTGCAGAACCTTATTTCCTGTAAAATATTATTTTATTTTTCCTGATCTGTCTTTTTACAGTTTTTCCTGATTATTTGTAGCCTCCGCTCCTTACGATTCTCACCTCTCCCTTACATCCATCAGCAGGGCCCGTCTTCCGCACCGTGGAATGCGCCTGCCGGATACTTCCATTCTCCCTGCACATAGACAGAATCCGCAGAAAATTCACCTGTAACCAGGCTGTGGATTGCCTTTTTATCTCCATGATAGACGCACGACCCTGCATTCCCGATAAATGTGTCCAGGTCGCAATCATTATCCAGTGTAAATCCCAGCACTTTCTCATCCTGCCGGAGCATGCCATAATCTTCCGGATACAGCTCCCGGATGCCTGCAAACAATTTAGGCGTCGAGAAAATACACATCGCGCAGCTGCAGCGGTTCCACCCGGCACGGTAGCAGGGATGGGGATTGACCTTGTGCCGTTTTAAGACCTCCCACACATCCTTTTCCGAATAATCGATGACCGGGCGCCACTGGTGGACAATGCGGCGTGACTTCGCCGCCGCATTCGTCCTGTGGACCTCCATCTCATTGTATTTACTGCGTCCTGCCGATTCCCCTCTGCGTTCCCCGGAGACGATCAGCAGGCGGGTGTCTTTTCCTGATTCTCCGCCCGGCTTTCCGAAATGTTCCAGGCTGTGCAGATTCCGTAGCACCGTGTCCGCCACCATGATCTTTAAGTAGGCGGAACACCACCGTCTGCTGAGATCCCCAGTTTTCATCGGAAATTTCATGCGGTATCCGAACTGCTTCAACTGTTTCTCCATATCTGCCGGAGATTTTTCTTTCAGCTTCTGGCATTCTATGTATTTCTTTGACAGCGTACATCGGATGATCTCGCGCGTCTCCGGTTCCTGCCATTCGATCGGCTCGGATGCCCCGATACGGTATAATTCCCCAAAGAAGCCGTTCTTTCTCCATGACACCCGGAGCGGGATCTGCTCCGCTTCGGAAAAGGCGCAGATATAATGGGATGTGCAGCGCCAGTCCATCCGCCTGGTAGGATTCCCGCCGTCTATATCATGGTGCCAGAATTCAATCTTCTGCTTCGGGACGCCCAGTTCCAACAGCTTATAATAACTGGCGATACTGTCCTTCCCACCGGAAATCAGGAGGATGACCAGGTCGTACTCTTCCAATGGCAGAAGCTCCTCCAGCCGGATCCTTTTCATATACTCCGTATCCCTGCGCCCCGGTACTCTGGGGCGGATCCGTTTCCCAGTCCCATAGATGGGGGAATCCGGCCGGCCATGGAAGACCGGCGTATCTTTCGTACAGTCAGCGTCCCGTATGAATTCTGGCTGGAACAGGGCAAGCTGGCCGTCATGCTGCTGGAAATAAGAATCCGCTTCCCAAGGCATATCTTTCTTCCTAAATGTTTGTGAGCCCATCACGCTCATCCTCTTCCTCTGATCCGCTCCCCTCTTCTAAAGAAGGGAGTCTGCGCTCCCTGTCCAGCGCATTTTCCAATACTCCTGTCTCACGGTCATAATACTGCACCTTGTCCGACAATTGTTCGCACGCTTCCACCTTACCTTCATTGATCTCCTTTACCATCAGACAAAGCCCCTGCGCATCACTGCCATCGATGTCCGGGACAAGGATCGTCTCATGGATGGAGGACGGAAGCACAAAATAATTGGAGCCCAATACCTCACCCGCACGCCTCAGGATATCGCCGTGCAGGATCAGGGATGCCCCGAATTGCTTCCGCCTGTTTGTCAGGCACAGCATGGGAATTCCTGTCGAATGGTATACCGTTCCTTCTGCCAGCAGATTTTCCGCTTTTCCTATGCCAAGCAGCATCTCGGAACAAAGGGTATTTAAGTCCGCTAAAACAGGCTGCCTTGGTCGTTCCGCAAGGATGGCATCCTTGTGGAACTGCTCCATGGAGATTCCCCATGTTCTTATCAGCACGTCTGTTACCGGCACTTTGAGTATCTTTTCCCTGTCCTCATATATGGCGATATAGTAAGCTGCCGCAAAATCCCCGTGCACGGTATAAACCTTGTCTTTCAGATAGTCCTGGTTCCATTGCAGGTCGCAAAGCCTGATGAACAGACGGTCCTTTACCTTTTCATAATCCCATATGATTCCCGGCTCTTTTGCGTCTTCCATACTGCCATACGCAATATACACATCCGCGATGTCCCCTACACAGGCGTCCAATTCTTTCCCATCCTGATAGCACTGGTAAAAACCGTCCAGGCAGATATTGGGAAACGTATCCTTTTCTGAGAGACGGATTGTAAGGACATGCATCTTCCGGTCATTCTCCCTTATCCACTCATAAATGGATAACTGCGCATTTTCCAAATGTGGCGGCAGGTAATCTCTGATATTTTCTTTTACGTACTCAAAAAATTCATTCCTGTTCTTCATAAATCATTTCCTCCAATTTTTTCCGAGCGGTCTCTGGAACTCTTTAAAGCCCGCATTCCCGCTCTTTTCTGCTTTTTTATCGAATGTTCATTCCATGCAGTTTTTCTTGATCAGCAATGCCTTCCTTCTCTTCCCGGAAAAGCGGGATTCCCCGTTGCAGATCCAGACGCTCCCGCACGGCGCGGTCAGCGCACCGGCGATCCTTTTCCATCCCGAAGGCATGTCCGTATACAGTTCCACGTCCTTTTTCACGGCAAATGCCACAATCCTGTTGATCTCATCCATACTTGTCTTCCTCCTGCCATGAACCTGGATACACTGCCCCAGATACCGGCTGTTGAAATCTCCCTCATTTACAGAGGAAGAAATAGCAGGCGGAACAGTTCATTCCACCTGTTCTTCCAATCCCTGCATATCCTCCATCGAACTATACTCTAAAGCCTTTTCGCATAAGCTTTTAAGTACAGGTTATAATCGCCCCTTCTTGTGATGAAGCGAATCCAATAGTCTGCCGCATGTCCATTCATAAAGAAGCTGTATTCATGTTCCCCCACCTTTGCCGATGGGTAGTTCCCGCAAAATACCCTGAGCGCCTCCATGGTATCCAGCTGCGTCACCAGGCAGCGGTAGATATCCTGTGACTCCCTGTCAAACGCCTTTGTCCGCAGGCCATTCCTGCATGGGAAATACTGGCCCTGCCACTGATATCCATCATGGTACGCACGGATATGCCCGATCTGGGCATCCGGCATTTCTGACGGGCTAAGGGAATCCGGGGCTATGGAGCAGTGCCGGAATACTTCCGGGAAATTGCAAGTCTCCTGGAGTTCAAACATCCTGTTTTCATTCCTCTTTTTCATTTTGTCCTCCTTCACGTCATTTTCGATTACACAACATCCTTATCCTTACGCCGCATCCTCACCGGCATCCGGTATCTCCATCAGGTCGGCTTCCAGCACATCCGCCAGGTACTGCCCGGCAAAGAGGCCGCCATTGATCCTGACTTTTTTCCTGCGCATGCTGGTATAAGACTCGATCCGTGTTTCCCGGCTCCTTTTTGCCAGGTCCCGGTCGCCTTTTGTCAGCCTCTCCTGAACAACAGCCTGCCATTTCCGTAAAAATGCCGAAGCCTCGCCAATATCCTTTTTCTGTCGGTCATACTCGGTGCGTTTCTGGCGGATCACACCCCCTGGCTCTACTTCCAGCGTATAATAGGGCTGGTCCGGCTGCTCTGTCTTTCTCAGGAACAGGATATAGCTCTCCTGGTTATTGATACGCTCAAAATATTCCTTCTTCTTATCAATGCAATGGTGCAGCGCCTGCCCCTCTTCTAAAATGTCCTCGATCTTTTCCGGCGCCAGAATCGTATAGGTCTCATCACTGAACTCATATTTCTCCGGCAGCCTGGGGAGGATATCATTGATGTAGGGATAGGCTTCCGCCAATTCCATGGCTGTTACGGACAGACGGTTTTCCGCAATGTATTCCACCAGCTCCTTATGCCGTTGGAAGAGCCTGGATGCCCGGTACACAATCTCGTCATGGACATTCATCTTTACGCGCCTTGCCATGGAAAGGTAATCTCTCCAGGTGGTGAGCACCTGGCGGATGTCCTCTTCCTGCCCTTCCTGCTGGCGGGTCAGGTAATTCCGGATCTGCACATAGCTCATCCGGTCTTTCACGAAATCCAGATCCTTCGGAAGGATGTCATTTTGGATAAACCAGCAGATCAGTTCGTCCGACAGGCAGAGCTTCCGTTTCTTTTCCTCCTGCAGCCAACACAAGAAATGGATGCCTCCATCCAGTTCCCTGAGTCTCTTCAATTTTGCATTGTCAATCCCCAGCTTTTTCGCAAGCCCTCCTGAAGATTCCCGCCACAATAGCTTTTCCGGATATTCCACCAACTCTTCTGTCAGCCTTGGCAGGCCTGCCTTTAAGATCTGTTCCAATACAGGGGTCTGTCTCCACGCATGAAGGTATTTCCTTGGATTTAACACAGGATTCTTTCTGATCCACTGGACCAGCCCGGTCTCCCTTAATTCCCTGCGCTCCAGGTCAGGGAGCGTCCTTGGATACACGCTTCCTTCCTTTGGTGCCGGATAATAATTGTAATAGTAATAGAAGCTGTTCCTCCTGTAGTCACTCTCGCCGCCGATCCAACGCAGACCCCTTCCTTTAAAATCCCCGAAGTGATACACTTCCTCCTGAAATTTTCCGTCATACAGGTAGCGCTTGACCTCATCGTAATGGATCTGCGGATTCTGGAAGCCTCCTTTTTCCATGGTCATCCATACTTCAAACCGTCTCAGAGCAACAATTCCGGGCCTGCAGCGCTGGAACAGGTATGCCGTCTCCAATTGGGTCCGGATATAGCCTGATTTGTCTACCGACTTAAAACGGATCTTCTGCCCGCATCTGCTGCAGATACCCTGCTGGTTGTACTTTGGGTTCCTGATCCTGACCGTCTGGCCGCAGTGCGTGCAGTATCCTTCTGTCGCACCGCCTCTCTGGTATTGATAGAAAATATAATGCTCCCTGACAGCTTTCTTTAAAATCCAGGTTTTCCAGTCTTTCGGGAGGGCTGGCACCAGACTCATGGCTTCATCCCATGCATCAGTCTTCTTTTTGTCCCGTGCAAGCAGGCTCCGCGTCCTTACGCCCTGTTGAAACTGAAGCAGATCCTCATAGGTTCCTCTCTGTACGCCCAGATATCCCTGGATCAGTTCCGCGTCCTCACTGCTTATATAATTACCGGAATCGTACATGTACTCGGGCCAGTCAAGATGGTTCAGCATGGAGTTCCTCCATTTTCCCGTGTCCGTCTCCCAGGTGATAAAATCATCTGCTTTCCTGTCAAAATACACCACGTATGCCGGATATTTTGCCTCTGCCCGGACATGCTCCGCCAAAAATACGGAAACGATCAGGTATCCGTTCTCCTCCTTCGCTAGCAGGTAACGCCCATATTG
>Ga0137308_101195_pt1 | contig 28377 bp, 25 predicted proteins | sample Inofrocosms_June_FD_97181 | JGI IMG/M metagenome (GOLD analysis project Ga0137308, IMG submission 97181) | Mouse cecal microbial communities from Vienna, Austria - N-Acetylneuraminic and N-Acetylglucosamine D2O microcosms_June | ecosystem: Host-associated > Mammals > Digestive system > Large...
GGCGGCGCAGTTCTCCGACGACCCGGAGCGGATATTGCCGGAGCCGGGGCCGCTGGAGAGCGCCAAGTCCTACCGGGAAAAGAAAGCCAAGCCCCTGCTGGCGCAGATCGTCAAGGTGCTGCGCTCCGTCTACCGGGCTTATTTCGACCTCAAAAGCAAGTTTGAGCGGTTGCAGAGCGCCTATGACCGGGAGGTCAGCAAAAATAGTTCCCTTTCAGCCAGGATTTACGAGGTTTGCGCCGAAAGAGACAGTTTAAAGGGGCAGGTCAAGGACTATGAGCGGGTCAAACGGGCTTTCGGCCCGGAGGAGGTGGAGCGGGTCGTAGAGGACGCAAAGCGCCGGGAGGCGCAAGAGCGGGAGCAGAAGAAAGCAAAGCGGAAGTTCAGCCGAGGGGCAAGGTAACAAACAACAGGAGGGCACTTTGCGGAGCGCCCTCCTGATTTATACTTGTAAGGGGGTGCTTTTGCTGTTATAATGATAACGAAAAAATTAAATTTTGGAGTAGGGTAAATATGATACGAAAAGAGAAGAAAACCGCCTTTCGGCTTTTGATAGGCATAGGTGCAGCTTTGCTGATTATTTTAATTGCAGTACTCATTTTATTTGGGAATGAACTGCGCTCTCTTATGTCATTAAAAAAGATTGATAATTATGGAATGTATCAGATGACCTATTACGGCGATTATGGCTTTGATGACTTCCTGGAAGTCGGTGCCAGCAATGATGCGGATATTGAAACCTTTGTAACAAAACGGCTGTTGAAAGGGTTGCCAATAGATTTAGGTGTTACAGGAGATGGCTGCACCGCTTTTGTCGTGAAAAACGGAAATGGCAACATTCTGTTCGGGCGAAATTTTGATTTTACATATGCTCCATCTTTACAACTCTATACCACGCCTGATAATGGTTATGCTTCGGTTTCCACAGTCAATCTTGCCTTTGCCGGATATTCAGAGAACAATTTGCCAGATGGTTCATTTTTTGATTGTTTCTTAACGTTGGCCGCACCATTTCTTCCTTTTGATGGAATGAATGAGAAAGGTCTTGCTATTGCCTTGCTTGCGGTTCCAGAGGCAGATGTTCCTTATGACCCGGATAAAATAACACTAAATACAACCACCGCAATTCGCCTTGTACTTGATAAGGCGGCTACTGTAGAAGAAGCTGTTGACTTATTAAAACAATACAACATTTATTTTTCTGGGGGTATTGAGTGTCATTACTTAATTGCTGACGCAAGTGGACGTTCTGTAATTGTAGAATATGTAAACCAAGAGCTTTGTGTCGTTGGAACAGAGGCAGAATATCAAATTGCTTCTAATTTCATTGCCTATGATGGATTGAATATTGGAGAAGGCTTTACAGAATTCGAACGCTATGACAAGGTGCAGAATGCAATAGAAGCAAATAACGGCATACTTGAAGCAAATCAGGCAATTCAACTACTGGCCAACATCGGTGTTTTTGACGGTGATACGGACAAACTACAGTGGAGTGTTCTTTACAATCTTACGACTGGCGATGGAGCGATTTTTGCAAATAGAAAAGCAAATGATTTGATAAATTTTCAACTTATTGAGGATTCTCTTCAATAGACAGTTCGGTGAAAGGTTCCGAATGTAGTTGTAATTTTTCGCCTTTTGTGCTATCATTAGAGTAGCAAACCAGCAGAGAAAAGCAACGTGGTTTACTTGCCGTTATCATCGTTGATAACAATTTGATAACAGCCCATCGTATAGGCTGGATAATATGGATATATCAAATAATCAAAAGAATAGGGTATCATATTTCTAAAGCAAAATCCGTTAGAATATGATACCCAGCAACGAGTGGGAATGATTTCTATTTTAAAGTTCTAAAAAACGAACATTGGCAGGGCGCTCCAAGGAGCGCCCTGCCAATTTATACTTGTCGGCGGGTGTGAGTGCTGTTATAATGAGGGTGGCAAATCGGGATTGTATTTTGCAGAGGACACGGAGGAAGCTATAATGGTTTTGACGATTGATACGACGGCAGAGCATATAGGACAAGAGATAGCGGAGGAACTGCGGCGCAGGGATAAGAATGCGGTGGAGCTTGAAGTGATTGACACCGCCGGGATGCATATTTCACACTGTGTGGGATGTAATTACTGCTGGCTGAAAACGCCGGGCGTGTGTGCCATTCACGACGATTATGAGCCGATTTTACGAAAAATGAGCGGGGCTGACCAGGTCTGGCTGGTTTCGGATACGCACTTTGGATTTGTCTCCTGGCAGACCAAAAATATTGTGGACAGGATTATGCCGCTTGTTACCATGTATCTGAAATTCAAGGATGGGCAGATGCGTCATGTGATGCGCTATGACCACCAGCCGGATCTTGGGGTTATCTATACTGGAGAGGGCGACCAGGAGTATCTGAAGCGGTGGTGCCAGCGCACTGCGCTGAATTTAGGGAGCCGTTCGCTGGGCGTTTTTTCTGCCGACAATGGAAAGGAGGCGGTCTCGTGCATGTTGTGATTATCAACGGAAGTCCACGGGTGCAGAAATACAGCAATACGGAGAAGATTATTGCCGCCTTTGCAAAGGGGCTGTCAGAGGCGGGAAGCACCTTTGAAGCATATGCGATTTCCGACCGAAAAACATGGGACGTCATTCGTGACGCCTACATGAAAAACGACGAGATTCTTATTGCGCTGCCGCTATATGTGGAGTGCGTCCCCGGGCTTCTTTTGGAATTTTTGGAAACTCTCCCCAAAAAGGACGAGCGTACAAGGCTTTCTTTTCTTTTGCAGAGCGGCTTTACCGAGGGGTGTCAGCTCCGGTGCGGCGAGGCCTTTCTGGAAAAGCTGCCGGGATATTTGGGGGTTCGCTACGGCGGCTGTCTGGTGAAGGGAGGCAATTTCGGGATACGAATTATGGATGAGGAAAAGCAGGCCCAGGCCACAAAGCCGTATCAGGCGATGGGCAGGCTGTTTGCGGAGGGAGAGGGCTTTTTCCGTGAGGAAGCAAAAAAATTTACCGGTCCGGAATATTTTCCCCTTCCCATGCGCTTGTTGATCGGATTGATCCAAAAGACGCTTGCAAAAAATGTGTTTCAAAAGGCGGCGGCATCCCTGGGGTGCAGTACGCCCCTTGATGCAAAAATCTGGGATTGAGAGGGCGGTATATGAGCGGTTATGCAGTTTATCCGTTTCCTTTTGGACAACTCAAGATTGGGTATCGGGACGATGCGGTCACGCTGCTGATGCGGACCGATGAACCGGCCCGGGATGAGGGGTGGACGCCTTTGACCGATCTGGTATTTCAGCAAGTTACGGAATATTTGAATGGCCGGCGGCGGGACTTTGATTTTCCTTACGTGCTCTGGGGCACTGAATTTCAGCAGCGGGTGTGGCGGGCGCTGTGTGCCATTCCCTACGGTGAGACCCGTACCTATGGGGAGGTGGCTGCCGCTGTGGGGAGCCCCAAGGCGGCCCGGGCGGTGGGTATGGCCAACCATCGGAACCCCATTTTGATCGCTGTGCCCTGCCACCGGGTCATCGGCGCCGACGGGAGGTTGGTGGGCTATGGCAGCGGGCTGGATATGAAGGAGGCCCTGCTTCGGCTGGAGAAAAAATATGCGTAAATTCCCCTTTGTCTGAGCGTTAGAGGGGGGCATAGCAGGACGGCGCAGCTTTATGCTGCGCCGTCCGTTTCGTCTATTCAGTTGATGCCATTCAGGTTTTTAAAGAGCTTTTCTGCGTCGGCGGAGGCCACCAACTTGTCGGTGTCCTCGTCGGTGGAGGCAATGGCCACGATGCGGCCCAACACCTCCAGATGCTCCTCGCCCTTGGCGGCGATGCCCACCACCAGCTTCACCTTGTCACCGTTCCAGTCAATGCCCTCGGGGTAGGTCATGACCACAACGCCGGTGCGCTTGATGAGGGGTTTTACGTCGTTGGTGCCGTGGGGGATGGCCACATGGCTGCCGATGGCCACCGAGAAGCTGGCTTCCCGGTCCAGCATGCCCTGGATATAGGCCTCGTCCACATAGCCGCTGGCCACCATCAGCTTTCCGCAGGCCTTGATGGCCTCCTCGGGGGTGACGGGGGCACAGCCCAGCACGATGTTCTTCCGCTCCAGCAGGGTATCTCCCTGAGCGGGGGCAGCCTCCTCAGCCTTGGGGGCCTTCACGGGGGCGGCGGAGCCCTTCCGGGCCGCCAGCAGCTCGTTTACCAGGGCGTCGTACTCCGGCGCGCCCATGAAGTTATGGATGGGGATGATCCGGGCCTGGGGAGCCCGCTGGGCCGCCCGGCCGGACAGCTCATGGTGGGTGACCACAATCTGACAGTCCCCGGGGATCTCGGATACGGGGTGGTGGATGACTTCAATGCCGGTGATGCCGGCGTCCTTCAGCTTGTTGCGCAGCATGGTGGCGCCCATGGCGGAGGAGCCCATGCCCGCGTCGCAGGCGAAAACAATCTTCTTAACCGATTTGATATCCACATCCGCGCCGGTGCTGGATTCCACAGGGGCCTGGCCCTTGGAAGCGGCCTTGGAGGCGGCCACCTGGGCCTGGGCCTCAGCCAGGCTGGCATCCTTGCCGAAGAACTTCAGCAGGAACACAGAGATGGCGAAGCTGACCGCCGCGGCCACGGCGATGCCCACGATGTTGGCGAAGTAGCCGCCCTTGGGGGTCATGAGCAGCTCGGCGATGATGGAGCCGGGGGAAGCCGCCGCCGCCAGGCCGCCGCCCAGGATGGACAGGGTGAAAATGCCGGCCATGTTGCCGATCATGGGGCCAAGAATCACAATGGGGTTCATCAGGACATAGGGGAAGTAAATCTCATGGATGCCGCCCACAAACTGGATGACGGCGGCGGCGCCGGCGGAGGAGCGGGTCTCACCCTTGCCGGCCACGCAGTAGGCCAGCAGCAGGCCCAGACCGGGGCCGGGGTTGGACTCGATCATGAACAGGATGGACTTGCCCAGCTCGGCGGCCTGCTCGGTGCCGATGGGGGTAAACACGCCGTGGTTGATGGCATTATTGAGAAACAGCACCTTGGCGGGCTCCACCAGCACGGCGGTGAGGGGCAGCAGGCTGTGGTCCACCAGGAAGCCCACGCCCGCGCCCAGCACGTCGGTGATCTTCACGCAGGCGGGGCCGATGACAAAGATGGACAGCACGGCTAGCACGCCGCCGATAATGCCCACGGAGAAGTTGTTGACCACCATCTCAAAGCCGGCGGGGACGTGGCCCTCCATCTTCTGGTCAAACTTCTTGATGCACCAGCCGCCTAGGGGGCCGCAGATCATAGCTCCGATGAACATGGTGCTGCTGGTGGAGGCGATGGCGCCCAGGGTGGCCAGCGCGCCGGTGACGGCCCCCTTCTGGCCCCCGACGGCCTTGCCGCCGGTGTAGCCGATGAGGATGGGCAGCAGGTAGGAGAGCATGGGGCCTACCATGCTGTTGATGGTGGCGGCAGGCCCCCACCATCCCAGCCAGCCGTCGGGGATGAACAGGGCGGCGATCAGGCCCCAGGCGATGAAGGCCCCGATGTTGGGCATTACCATGCCGCTGAGGAAGCGCCCGAATTTCTGTACGCGTTCTTTCACAGGGGGTATCTCCTTTCCAATGTAGGGATGGGGTCGCTCTTTTCGTCCCCCGCAGGGACGGCTCCTTTGGAAAGGAGCTGTCAGCCGCAGGCTGACTGAGGATTGCGTTTTGCGAAGCAAAACATACGAAGTAAACGAAGTTTTACAAACCTTGTTTATTTCATACATTTCGCCTGCGGCGAAATACAATCCTCCGCCCCAGTTTGCGAACTGGGGCACCTCCTTTCAAAAGGAGGCTTTTCCCTGCGGGGGGACGGGGGTTATTTATTCACCGTGGCCTTCAGATACCCCTCCACGCCGGAGGCAGTGGACAGGCCCAGGGCCTCGTCGGTGATGCGGCGGAAGTCCTTCTCGTGCCAGCGGTGGATCTGAGCCCGGGTGGCCAGCACCGAGGCGGAGCTGACGGAGAACTCATCCAGGCCCCAGCACATGAGCAGGGGGATGAGCCCCGGGTCGGCTGCGGCCTCGCCGCACATGCCCACCGGGATGCCCGCCCGTTTAGCGGCGGAGATTACGTTACGGATGGAGCGCAGCACCGCGGGCTGGAAGGGGCTGTACAGCTTCTCCACCTTGGCGTTGCCCCGGTCCACCGCCATGGTGTACTGGGTCAGGTCGTTGGTGCCGATGGAGAAAAAGTCACACTCCTGGGCCAGCAGGTCGGCGATGAGGGCGGCGGCGGGGGTCTCGATCATGGCCCCCAGGGCGATGTCCTTGTCGTAGGGCACGCCGGACTCGGCCAGCTCCTTCTTGCACTGCTCCAGCAGCTCCCGGGCGGCGCGGACCTCCTCCACACAGGTGACCAGGGGGAGCATAATCTTGATGTTCTGCTCCTCGGCCCCCGCCCGGAGCAGGGCGCGGAGCTGGACCTTATACAGCTCGGGGCGGTCCAGGCAGTAGCGGATGGCCCGGTGGCCCAGGAAGGGGTTTTCCTCCTTCTCCAGCCCCAGATAGTCGATGGCCTTGTCGCCCCCCACGTCCAGGGTACGGATAATTACTTCCTTGCCCGCCATGGTCTTGGAGACAGCGTAGTAGGCCTCATACTGCACCGTCTCATCGGGGAGACTGGTGCGGTCCATGAACAGGAACTCGGTACGGAACAGGCCGATCCCCTCCGCGCCGGACTGGGCGGCGGCCTCCGCCTCGGCGGCGGAGCCTATGTTGGCGTAGAGGTGGTAATATTTTCCGTCGGCGTCAGCGGTGGGCTTATCCCGATAGACCTCCAGGGCGGCGGTCTTCTCCTGATAGTCCTTCTGCTTGGCCAGGTACTCGCTGCGGGTGCGGGCGTCAGGGCTGAGAACCACTACCCCCTCGCCGCCGTCTACAATCAGGCCGTCGCCGTCCTTGATAAGCTCCAGGGCCTTGGCGATGCTGAGCACGGCGGGGAGCTGGAGGGCCCGGGCCAGGATGGCGGAATGGCTGGTGCGGCCGCCGGTCTCGGTGATGATGCCGGCCACGTTCTCTTTATTCAGCCCCACCGTCATAGAGGGGGTGAGGTCGTGGGCCACCAGGATGGTGCCGGCGGGCAGGGCGCTCAGGTCGATGCCGGTGACCCCCATAAGGATGGACAGCAGCCGGGCGCGGATGTCCCGCACGTCGGTGGCCCGCTGGCGCATCAGTTCATCGTCTACACCGGCGAACATGTCGGCGTACATGGTGCACACTGCGTCGGCCGCCCCCTCGGCGCAGGAGCCGCCGTCGATGGCCTCCTGCATCTGGGAGAGCATGAAGGGGTCGGCCAGCATGGTGATCTGGCCGGTGAGAATCTCCGCCTCCTTGGGGCCGGTCTGCTCCCGGATGCGGTCGGCCATGGCGGCGGTGCGCTGGTTGAACTCGTCAATGGCGTTTTGCAGGCGGGCCTTTTCCGCCTCCTTGCCGGAGTAGGGGACGTCGGAGTAGTCCAGGCTCTCCTCCCGCACGCAGACGGCGCAGCCCAGGCCGACGCCGTCCGATGCGTTGATCCCTTTCAGAACCATAGCGCGCTCCTCCTCTTACAGGTCGCCCAGGCCGGACTCCACCAGCTTGACGGCGGCGTCCAGGGCCTCGGCCTCCTGAGCGCCCTCGCAGCGAATTTCAATCTCGCTGTCCATCTTGATGCAGGAGGCCATCAGGTTCATGATGCTCTTGGCATTGATGGTCTTCTCGCCGAAGATGATGGTGACGGTGCTGTCGTACTTGCCCATCTCGGCCACAAAGAGCTGGGCGGGGCGCATGTGCAGACCCTGGGGATTGATGACCTTGACTGTTTTGGATACCATAATGAATACATCCTTTCAAATTTGTTTATTATCTCATACTGTGGAGCACAGTATTTAGAGAACAAAGGTTAAACCGCGATGACATCAGTGCTGTCCAGATATTTCCGGTCGGGCAGGCGGTCGGTGATGATTTGAGCCCCGTCCAGGGGGAGGATGGCGGCGGCAGTGACCCGGCCGAATTTGCTGGAATCGGCCAGCATGTAGACCGACTGGGCCCGGGCGGCTGCCAGGGATTTCAGGGCGGCCGCTTCCGGGTCGGGGGTGGTAAAGCCCTGGCTGAGACTGACCCCGCTGGTGCCCAGGAAGACCTTGGTGAAGTTATACCGCCGGATGGCATCCAGGGCTTCGGCGCCCACGATGTCCACCGTGCCCAGCTTCAGGGCGCCGCCCAGGACATAGACGCGGCACTCAAAGGCGGAGAGCATCCCGGCGAAGTCGATGCTGCTGGTGACAAACAGGGCTTTGGAGTCCTTCAGGTGGCTGGCCATGTGGAGGACGGTGGTGCCGGTGTCCAGATAGACCACGTCGTCGTCCCCCACCAGGCTGGCGGCGTAGCGGGCGATGCGCTCCTTTTCCCGGGCGTAGCGCTGCTTGGTGGCCAGGTCGGGCTCCCGGGCGAGAAACTCCTCCTCTTCCAGGCTGGTGGCCCCGCCGTGGATCTTTACCAGCCTGCCCTGACGGGCCAGGGCGTTCAGGTCCCGGCGGATGGTGGCCTCTGAGGCTCCGGTGGTCTGGCATAGGTCGGTTACGCTGACGGTCTGGTGCTGGGCGATCTGCTCTAAAATGGCCCGGGCGCGCTGTTCAGCCAGCATCCTGTGCACCTCCCTTTGTGACTGAGTTTGATTGAGTGATTGATTTTGACTAAAATAATCCTAACATAGGAACACGGGAAAGTCAACCAAATTGTGGCGATTTTTCTGCACAAAAAAGAATGGCTGTTTTTGTGCATAGTGCCATAAAAGCCTTGAAATAAGCCAGATTTCAGCCCGACGGACATCGGCGGAGGGGGAGGGATCCTGGGGACGGTGGAGGAGAAACCGAAGGGGAGACAGTCAGCAGGGCGGAGACGGAATTGGACGGTCTTCCCGGCTTGAATGGAAAAACAATCAAAAACGTGCAAAATCACTTTTTTGGAGGAAAAGCAGGCGGGATATTTTGGCGCTTTTCCGCCTTGCGGAGGGGGGAAGGGTGGTGCTATACTTTAGACAAGGATTACCGGAAAGCCACCAAACTATTATCATAAAGGAAGGGATCAAACATGAAACAGGCAATCATGATCGGCGCAGGCAACATCGGGCGGGGCTTCATCGGCGCCCTGCTGGAAAAGAGCGGCTATCACGTCACCTTCGCCGATGTGGCGGAAAATCTTATTGCCGCCATCAACCAGCGGGGAAGCTACACCGTCCATATCCAGGACCGTGAGTGCGCGGAGTGGACCGTTACCAACATCAGCGGCATCTCCTCCGCCAACCAGGAGCTGGTGGACGCCATCGCCGGCGACTGCGAGCTGATCACCACCGCTGTGGGCCTGCGCATCCTGCCCATCGTGGCCAAGCCCATTGCCGCCGGCATCAAGGCCCGGAAGGCGGCGGGCAGCACTCAGATTCTCAATGTGGTGGCCTGTGAGAATGCTGTCCGGGGCACCAGCCAGCTGCGGGACGCCGTCTATGCCAATCTGAGCGAGGAGGAGATCGCCTACGCCGGGGAGTATATGGGCTTTGCCGACTGCGCAGTGGACCGTATTGTGCCCAAGGCATCCTTTGAGAACCCCCTGGACGTGGCGGTGGAGCAGTACACCGAGTGGGACGTGGAGAAGGGCGGCTGGAAGGGTGAGCTGCCCGACATTCAGGGGTGCAGCTTTGTGGACGACCTGTCCGCCTATATTGAACGCAAGCTGTTCACCCTGAACAGCGGTCACGCCATCTGTGCCTACCTGGGGGCGCTGAGGGGGCACCGCACCATTGTGGAGAGCATCGCCGACCCCGCCATCGGTGACGTGGTGTATCAGGCCATGTGCGAGAGCGGAGAGGGGCTTATCAAAAAGTTCGGCTTTGACCCTGCGGCCCACCACGCCTATATCGACCGCATCTTTGCACGCTTTCAGAACCCCTTCCTGGAGGACGAGACCCAGCGGGTGGCCCGGGAGCCCATCCGCAAGCTGGCCCCCACCGACCGGCTGGTCAAGCCCCTGACCACCGCCTACGGCTACGGCCTGAATGTGGACCACCTGATTTTCGGCGCGGCCGCCGCCCTCCACTTTAATTGCCCCGAGGACGAGCAGAGTGTGGAGATGATGAAGAAGATCGAGGCCGAGGGCGTGGAGAAGGCCCTGGAGGCCTACACCGGTCTGAAGGCGTCCGACCCTCTGTTTGGCCGTGTTCTGGACGTGTACCGCGGGCTGGGCGTGGCGAAAAAGTGAGATTGGACGGGAGGAAGGCGTAATAAATTCCTTGCTTTTTTCCAGATTTTCTTTATAATGGCAGTAAAGATATTAAGGAGGGTTTCCGATGAACAAAACCATTACCGCTGAAAACGCCCCCGCCGCCGTGGGGCCTTACTGCCATGCCAAGCTGGCGGGTAATACCCTGTATACCTCCGGCCAGCTGGGCCTGATTCCCGCTACCGGCGAGCTGCCCCAGGGGGTGGAGGCCCAGGCCGCTCAGGCGCTGGACAACTTGAAGGCTGTGCTGAACGCCGCCGGGATGGACTTCGGAGATGTGGTGAAAACCACTGTTTTCCTGGCGGATATGAAGGATTTTGCCGCCATCAACGCCATCTATGCCAAATACTTCCCCGGCGAGGCCCCGGCGCGCTCCTGCGTCCAGGTGGCGGCCCTGCCCAAGGGCGCCCTGTTTGAAATCGAGGCCGTGGCGGTCCGGTAAGCAAAAAAACGCCGAGGAGGCCTGGCCCCTTCGGCGTTTTCTTATACGGAAATCAGTTGTTTTGAATGGAGGAAAACAGGATGACCGACCACATAAAATGGACCCTGAACCACCTGCCCCCTGGTGAGGACAGCCGCCTGGGGATCATGTCCCTGGAAAATGCGGCCAGGGCTCGGACTTTTCACCGCTCCTTCCCCCAGTATTCCGCCACCCCGCTGGTCAGGCTGGACGGCATGGCCCGGCGGCTGGGCCTGGGCGGCCTGTGGGTCAAGGACGAGTCCTTCCGCTTCGGCCTCAACGCCTTTAAGGTGCTGGGGGGCTCCTTTGCCATTGCCCGGTATATCGCCGGGGAGCTGGGACGGGATGTGTCGGAGCTGACCTATGAGTACCTCACCGGCGCCCGGTTCCGGGAGGAATTCGGGCAGGCCACCTTCTTTACCGCCACCGACGGCAACCACGGCAGGGGAGTGGCCTGGGCGGCCAGCCGGCTGGGGCAGAGGGCGGTGGTCCACATGCCCAAGGGCAGCGCCAAGAGCCGCTTTGACAACATCGCCAGGGAGGGCGCTCAGGTGACCATTGAGGAGGTCAACTACGACGACTGTGTCCGCATGGCCGCCGCCGAGGCCGCCGGGACAGCCCACGGCGTAGTGATTCAGGACACCGCCTGGGAGGGGTATGAGGAGATACCCTCCTGGATTATGCAGGGCTATGCCACTATGGCCGACGAGGCGGCGGAGCAGATGGAGGAGCGTCCCACCCACGTGTTCCTCCAGGCGGGTGTGGGCAGTATGGCGGGGGCCGTGGCCGGTTATTTTGTTAACCGCTATCCGGAACATCCGCCGAAATTTGTGGTTATGGAGGCGGAAGCGGCGGACTGCCACTATCAGAGCGCCATAGCCGGGGACGGCAAGATGCGCATGGTGGGGGGCGACTTGCGGACCATCATGGCGGGGCTGGCCTGCGGCGAGCCCAACCCCATTTCCTGGGACATCCTGCGCAGCCACGCCGCCGCCTTTGTGTCCTGCCCCGACTGGGTGAGCGCCCGGGGGATGCGGATGCTGGCCGCTCCGGTGAAGGGCGACCCGGCGGTGACGGCGGGGGAGTCGGGAGCCGTGGGCATGGGGGTGATCTCCGCCCTGATGGAGGACGACGACTGCCGGGAGCTGCGGGAGGCCCTGGAGCTGGACAGCTCCAGCCGGGCGCTGCTGTTTTCTACCGAGGGGGACACCGATCCGGAGCAGTATCGGAAAATCGTCTGGGACGGGGCGTACCCTGCCGTCTGAGCATAACAAAAAACGGGTCCGGCTGAGCAAATCAGCCGGACCTGTTTTTCTGTTAGTCTCGCAGCAGCTCGGCCGCGCCGATGATGCCGAAATCCTGTTTCAGTCGGGCAAAGCGGAAGTCTACCGGCTGGGGGATGTGGTTGTACCGGTCAAATTCAGTCCGCACCCGGTCGAAAAGAAGGGGGCCGAAGTTGACCAGTCCGCCGCCAAAGACATAGAGATTGACGTTAAGCAGCTGGTAAATGTTGAAGGCGCACACGCCGATATAGTGGGCGGTCTGGTCCAGTATCTCCAGGGCGAAGGGGTCCCCTGCCTCGCAGGCCCGGCGCAGCTCGGCGCCGTCCAGATTGGGGCCCAGGTCCATCATGGTCTTCCGGCCGGCGGATTTTTTCCGAATCTGGACGGGGAGATACCGGCCCGCCCCCCAGGACATGAAACAGCCCCTGTTCCGACAGCCGCACAGCTCCCCCTCGTCGGGGGTGATGAGCATGTGGCCGCACTCGCCCGCCCAGCCGTAGCTGCCCCGAAAGAGCTGCCCATTGAGAATCAGCCCGCTGCCGATGCCGGTGCTGACGGCCATGTAGATCATGTGCCGGCTGCCCTGTCCCGCGCCGAAGCGGTGTTCTGCCAGGGCGGCCACGTTGCTGTCATTGTCCAGCACGATGGGAACCCCCAGCCGCTGGGCCAGATAGTCCCGCATGGCGAAATCCCGGATATTCACCATGGCGGAGGTCATGCACACATACCCCTGCTCGAACAGAATAAAGGAGGGCATGCACACGCCGATTCCCGCCAGGTGCGCCAGGGTGAGGCGGTTTTTTTCCAGAATGGCGTGGATGGAGTCGATTACCATGCCGCAGAAGGCGGGGCCGTCGGCCTCGATGGGGGTGGGCTGCTGAAAGCGGTCCAGCAGGCGGTTCTCCTCGTCAAACAGGCCGTAGGCCACCTTAGTGCCTCCGGCGTCGATGCCGATGCGATAGGTGCTCATAGCGCGCTCTCCTCCTCTGCCTGATAAATCTGTGTACCGGCCTCTGATAACTGGCGGGCCTGTTCCCCGGTAAGGCCGCAGTCGGTGACCACAGCGGAGACACTGGCGGGCAGATTCAGGGGGACTACGCCCCTCTGGGAAAACTTTTCACTCTCGGTTACAACAACCACCTGTCCGGCGTGCTCGGCCATGTCCCGCACGGCCTGGACCCGCAGGTGGTTGTTGCCGGTGAAGCCCAGGGAGGGGGACCAGCCGTCTGCCCCCACAAAGAGCCGTTCCACATAGAACTGCTGGGCGCACACCTTGAGGATGGGCCCCACCATGACCTGGGCATCGTTCTGGAAGTCGCCCCCCAGCAGGACCACCCGGGCCCCGTCCACCCGGCGGACGTAGCTGGCGATAAAGGCGCTGTTGGTGATGATGGTGGCCCCTGGCTTATTGTGGGCGATCTCCTCGGCCAGCAGGGCGCAGCAGCTGCCGCTCTCAATCATCACCGTCTCCCCGGGGGAGACCAGCCGGGCGGCCCGGCAGGCGATGCGGCGCTTCTCCTCATAGTGGATGGCCAGCCGGTTGTTCACGTCGTCCCCGCTGCCCGACACGGCAAAGCCGTGTTCCCGGCGGAGGATGCCCCGCTCCTCCAGGGCGTCCAGGTCCTTGCGCACCGTCACCTGGGACACGCCCAGCCGCTGGGCCAGAACGGAGACCTCCATCCGTCCGCACTGGGAAAGCAGCTCTAAAATTTGGGACTCCCGCGCTTTTCTCATAAAAACCTCTCAAAAATATTATCGGAAGGTGCAGTCCAGGCCGGCGTCCAGGAAGATCTGCCGGTAGTCCGCCAGGTCCTCCGGGTGAAGCTGCTCAATTCCGCTGTAGTCGTAAGGGACTCCCATCTGCTGGTATTTCCGCTCCCCAAACTGGTGGAAGGGGAGGAGATGGACCTCGTGGACTTTTAAATCGGTGAGCAGGGCGGCCAGCCGCCTGGCGTCCTCCGGGCCGCTGTTGAACCGGGGGATTACCGGGATGCGGGCGATTATGTCCTTGCCCGAGACGGCGGCGGTGCGGAGGTTGTCCAAAATCAGCCGGTTGTCCACGCCGGTGCCCGCCCTGTGGACGGCGGGGTCGCTGTGCTTGACATCCAGCAGCAGGAGGTCTACCTCGTCCAGCAACATCCGGAACCGATCCGGAGGGGCAAAGCCGGTGGTCTCGGCGGCGGTGTGGATTCCCTCAGCCCGGGCGGCCCGGCACAGGGCGGCGGCAAACTCCACCTGCTGGAGCACCTCGCCCCCGGAGAGGGTCATCCCGCCCCCGGACTGGTTATAGAAGGCCTTGTCCTGAAGGACCTCGGCCATGACCTCCTCCACCGTCACCTCCCGGCAGCGGCAGCGGTCATCGTCCAGCAATTGGGCCTGGGCGGCATACCGGTTTTGCGATTCCGGGTTGGCGCACCAGCGGCAGGCCAGAGGGCAGCCCTTGAAGAATACGGTGGTGCGGATGCCCGGACCGTCGTTGATGCTGAACTTCTGGATATTAAAGATTTGCCCGGTCTGTGCCATATGCCGCGCCTCCCGTCTGTTTACTCCGCTATTATAGTGGGAACGGCCTCCATTGTAAAGGTGCAAAAATCCACAAAGTTTAAATTTGAAATTTGTATACTTTCATTCGTAAGTTTTTGTTGACTTACCAAGCGGGGTCTGTTATGATGAAGCCAAAACCGGGGGAAGCCTTCCCCGCTGACAGTTTTAACAGGGAGGTCACAGACCATGAAGAATACACAGCATTTCGGCGACCTGACGCCCCGGATGGAGCACTTCCGGGAGGAGCTGCTGGAGACCGAGCCTCAGGTGTGCGCCCAGCGCGCCATCCTTACCACACAGAGCTATAAGGAGCACGGCGACCAGCCCGTTACCCTCAAGCGGGCCTATATGCTCCAAAATATTCTGGAGCACATGAGCATCTTTATCGAGCCCGACACCCTGCTGGCCGGCAATCAGGCTTCCACCAACCGGGCGGCCCCCATCTTCCCGGAGTACGCCATGGACTGGGTGATCCGGGAGCTGGACGAGTTCGAGGGCCGGGACGGTGACGTCTTCCGCATCAGCGAGAAGACCAAGGAGGAGTTAAGGGAGATCTACCCCTTCTGGCAGCACAACACCCTCCTGGACAAGGGCCTGGCCGCCATCCCCCCCGAGAGCCGGGTGTTCTACGACCTGGGCATCATCAAGGCGGAGGGCAACATTACCTCTGGCGACGCCCACGTGGCGGTGGCCTACGCCGACCTGCTGCGGCTGGGGCTGGTGGACTACCAGCGGCGCACCAGGGAGCACCTGGAGGAGCTGGACCTCACCGACTGCAAGAATTTGAAAAAATCCTACTTCTACCGCGCCATTCTGATTGTAATTGATGCCGTGCGGACCTTTGCCGCCCGGTATGCCGCCCTGGCTGAAGAGCAGGCGGCCACCGCCGCCCCGGAGCGGGGGGCCGAGCTGCGTGAGATGGCCCGCATCCTGCGCAAGGTGCCCTATGAGCCGGCTGAGACCTTCCAGGAGGCGGTGCAGTCCCTGTGGCTGGTCCATCTGGTGCTCCAGATTGAGTCCAACGGACACTCCCTGTCCTACGGCCGTATGGACCAGTACCTCTATCCCTACTACGCCAGAGACCTGGCTGAGGGCCGGATTACCGAAGACAGTGCCTGCGAGCTGATGACCAACCTGTGGCTCAAGACCTTTACAATCAACAAGATCCGCTCCTGGAGCCACACTCAGTTCTCTGCCGGGTCCCCCCTGTACCAGAATGTTACTGTGGGCGGACAGACCCCCGACAAGAAGGACGCAGTGAATCCCATGTCCTACCTGATTCTGCGCAGCGTGGCCCAGACCCGTCTGCCCCAGCCCAACCTCACCGTGCGCTACCACGCCGGCCTGTCGGAGGACTTCATGTCTGAGGCCATCGAGGTGGTAAAGCTGGGCTTCGGTATGCCCGCTTTCAACAACGACGAGATCATTATTCCCTCCTTCGTCAGCCGGGGGGTGAAGGAGGAGGACGCCTACAACTACTCCGCCATCGGCTGTGTGGAGACCGCCGTCCCCGGCAAGTGGGGCTATCGGTGCACCGGTATGAGCTTCCTCAACTTCCCCAAGTCCCTGCTCATCGCCATGAATGACGGCGTGGACCCCCAGAGCGGCAAGAAACTGACCCAGGGGACGGGCCACTTTACCGATATGAACTCCTATGACCAGCTGTCCCACGCCTGGGACGTGGTCATCCGGGACTTTACCCGCCACAGCGCCATCATCGAGAACGCCTGCGACATGGTGCTGGAGGAGGACGTGCCTGATATCCTCTGCTCCGCCCTGTGCGAGGACTGTATCGGCCGGGGGCTTACCCTGAAGGAGGGCGGCGCGGTCTACGACTTCATCAGCGGCCTTCAGGTGGGCATTGCCAACCTGGCCGACTCCCTGGCCGCCATCAAAAAGCTGGTGTTTGAGGAAAAGCAGCTCACCCCCGCCCAGCTGTGGGAGGCGCTCCAGTCCGACTTTGCCGACGAGGAGGGGGAGCGGGTCCGCCAGCTGCTGATCCACCAGGCCCCCAAGTACGGCAACGACGACGACTATGTGGATAAGCTGGTGGTGGACGCCTACGACGTCTACATCGACGAAATAAAGAAGTACCCCAACACCCGCTTTGGCCGGGGGCCCATCGGCGGCATCCGGTACGCAGGCACCTCCTCCATCTCGGCCAACGTGGGGCAGGGGAGGGGCACCCTGGCCACCCCCGACGGCCGCCACGCCGGCGAGCCCCTGGCCGAGGGCTGTTCCCCCAGCCACGCCATGGACACCCACGGCCCCACCGCCGTGTTCAAGAGCGTGTCCAAGCTGCCCACCGCCGATATCACCGGCGGCGTCCTCCTCAACCAGAAGGTGACCCCCACCCTGCTGTCCCGGGAGGAGAACAAGACTAAGCTTATTGCCCTGATCCGGGCCTTCTTCAACGCCCTCCACGGCTACCACGTCCAGTATAACGTGGTCTCCCGGGAGACCCTCCTGGACGCCCAGGTCCACCCGGAGGACCACCGGGACCTGATTGTCCGGGTGGCGGGCTACAGCGCCTTCTTTAACGTGCTGTCCCGCCAGACCCAGGACGATATCATCGCCCGTACCGAACAGACCCTGTAACGAAAATGCCCCCGGCCGCGAGGCCGGGGGCATTTTGGGTTCATTCATGAAAACGGACAGCAGGCAGTTTTTCGGTTTGGATAATGAGCAGTCATGGCCTCTTTTAGAACACGTTATGGTGGTTGGCCCTATTTGGTATCAACGCGCCTCTGGCGGTTCTGAGTTGGTAAATATGTATTTTTCCCTTCCCCAAAAGGACGGCTCGCATCATCAGCTTACTGTGGAATTGATAGGCGCTTCCGATGGACTTCCGGCGTTTGTAAACGTAGGCAATTGCGGCTATATTGTAGTATCAGGAGATTCAGAAATTGACCGTTTTATTCATGAATCCATGAGATAGAGAAGGCAGCTTGCCTGCGCTGAACTGACCATATAAAACTGAAATCCTCCGGCGGAGTGAACCGCCGGAGGATTTTTCTGTGTTGAGGAGGCCTCATTCCGGGGGAGGGGACAGGCGTTCCGTCTGGTAGATTCTCCAGCACAGGATGGAGGAGACCACCAGGGAAATGCTGTCCACAATGGGCTGCACCCACATACAGCCATATAGCGGAACCAGGCGGTCCATGAAAAACAGGATGGGAATGTCCAGAACGCCCTTTCGCAGAATGGAGCACAGGAGCGATTCCTTAAATTTTCCCATAGCTTGAAACTGAATAATAATCAGGTAGCAAAGCGCCATAAGGGGCATAGCTATGACCATCCGCCGGAGAAAGGCGGCGCTGTAGGCGATTGTGACGGAGTCTTTGATGAAAATGGTAGACAGCGGCTCCGCGAAAATTTCGTAAAGCACAACGCATAGCATGGAAAAGCTGGAAGAAATGATACATCCAAGCCGAAACGCGGAATTTTTGCGCTGAATATTTCCCGCCGCGTGGTTGTAGGCCAGCAGAGGGAGCAGGCCATTTGCCACACCGAGGGAGAAGTACAGCGGAAGCTGGTCCAGCTTCTTGGCGATTCCAAACGCGGCGACCGCCTGGTCGGAATATTTGGATATAAATTTGGATTGGGCCGAAACTGCGAACACAGTGAGCGCGTACTGCACGGCGGAGGGGAAGCCGATGGACAAAATTGTTTTCAGATATCTGGACGTAAAGCGTAATCTGGAAAAGGATGGGCTCAATACGGTAGAAGTTCGGTTTTTCAGCAGATAAATCAGGAAAAAAGCGGTGGCGCCCATGTTGGAAAGAGCTGTGGCGATGCCGGCTCCCACGGTGCCCAGCCCCAGGAAGGAGGGGAGAATCAACAGCGGGTCCAGCAGCAGGTTCAGCAGGCCGCCGAAGGAGACGCCGATGGAGGCGTAGTTGGCCCCGCCCTCGGCGCGGACCAGATTGGCCAGCAGGGTGTTCATCACCGTAAAGGGGCCGCCCAGGACAATGACCCATTGCGCGTACCGCGCTGCCCAGGGAAACGTTTCGGAAGACGCGCCGCACAGATATAAAATGGGCGTTTTCAGCCCGGCAAACAGAAGGGAGAAGCAGCAGGCCGCCAATAGCCCGTACCAAATGGAGATGGCGGAGATGCATCTTGCGGCGTGGCTGTTGTTCCGGCCCAGCGCGCGGGAGATGGCGCTGGCTCCGCCGATGCCGAACAGGTTGGAGATGGCGGTGAGCATCAAAAAGGAGGGGAAGGCTACCGTAACTGCCGCTGTCTGGCGGGGGTCGTTGAGCAGGCCCACAAAATAGGTGTCGGCCAGGCTGTAGATCAGCGTGATCATCTGGCTGGCAATCGCCGGGACCACCTGTATCAGCACCGCTTTTTTAATGGGATAATCTTCAAAAACAGAGATACGCTTATTTTTCATAGAAGCAGATTCCCCTTACCAGTTGTACGCAGAAACGACGCACACAGCGGAAAACCAATGTGTGCGTCGTTTTCCCGGATGGCTCAGCAGTTGACGCCGGGATGGAAGGCGGGGGCGTTTACACTGGCACTGATGTATTCCAAAAGCTGATTGATGCCGAACACCGGAACCTGGGCAATGTCCTGAATGATGCGGGTGAAGGGGGCGTAGTTGGCACATTCCAGTACGAGAGCGCCAGTATCGGGGTACTGCTCCATGTGGCGCCGGGTCATCTCACAGATACTGTCCGACATGTGCTCCCAGTTTCCTTCGGGGTTATCGCCGATGATGAGCCGGGAAAAGGCGGAGTCGGAGGACAGGCCGCTTACATGGACCGGGATATCTTTGGAGGACCAGCCGGCCTGGTTGAAATAGGGCTCGCTCATGCCCTGGGCGTACTCGGTTAAAATCCCGATGCTCCGCTTGCGGCTGAGGGCGGTGTGGAGCATGGGGACAAGAATCAGGGGGGAGGTGAACACCGGAATATTGACGGCGTCCGCCAGCTGGCGCTGGAAGCCCGCCAAAAAGCCGCAGCTGGTGGCGATGGCCTTGCAGCCTTCGGCCTCCAGCTGGCGGGCCGCCTCAATAAAAGGGGTGAGAAGGCGGCTGTCCGCGTTTTTCGCCGTCATGTTGAGGGGGTCCACGTCCACAATCTGATACCGCACGGGCATGGAAAACGTCCTTGCGTTGCCAATATCACCCACCAGGCGAGGGAAGACCGTGCGCATCATTAGGATGCCGATGTCCTGGCCGTAGTTGGTATAGCCGCCTTTTATTGCTGTCATACATCATCTTCCTTTCGGTATTTTGGCTCCGCTGACCGGATGTCAACGGCCAAGCTTCGACTTTATTTTTAACAAATTACGCAAGGAAAGTCAAAGGAGGAAAGGGAAGATGGTACACTTTGTCGAAAAAGGGGCGGATTTTGAGACACTTTGTAGGGCGGTCAATAGACAAAATAGTCGTGCAGAAGCAGGGCGATGGACATATAGAGGCGGCTGTAATAATCGTCCAGGTGCAGGTCGCTGATCTCCTCAATTTTTTCCAGCCGGTTGATGAGGGTGTGGCGGTGAAGAAAGAGCTGCCTGGCGGTCTGCATCATGTTGCAGTTGTTGGACAGGTAGACGCGCAGCGTTTGGAGGTAGTTGGAGCGGTTGGCCCGGTCGTACTGGAGCAGCTGCTGAAAATGCCGGTTGTCCAGAACGATGGAGCTCTCGCGCCGGTGTATCTGGCCGAACATTTTCAAAAACTCGATGTGGCCGTAAAAGCAGACGCCCCGTCTGGCCTTTATCATTTGCAGGGTGGTCAGCGCTTCCACCGCATGGCGGATGGCGGTGAGAACATTGTCGTCCGGCCGCAGATGCTCGGCGCCCAGGTAGTAATTAACGCCGTATTCCTCTGACAGGAGGGCAAAACGGATGTTCAGCCGGTAAAATGTGGACAGAAAACTGCTTAAAGAGGGATAGGAGGTCAGGCAGAACCATCGGTGCTCCGGGAGCTGGTGCATGGAGGTGTACAGGCTGTTGGACTGGATAAAGGAGGTTATCTCCGCCAGGCATTTCTGCCAGGTGGCCTGCTCCGACTGGGCGTAGTTGATGGGCTCCATCAGCAGAATCTGAACGCAGGACTCCTCGCCCTCGGCCTCGGCTGTGGCGGAGGCCGAGGCGAGGTCGGCAGACAGCAGAGAAAAAATCTGCTCCAGAATTTCCCCGCTCCAATCCAGCTTGGTTTTGGGGTCGATCATCCGAATCATGGTGTGGAGAAATTCGGAGAAGGTGAGTTCCTTTGGAACAAGAAGCACCGGAAAATCCAGGGCGTCGGCCTGATTCAGAATGTAGGTGGGGATGTTGTTGATATAATACCCCGCCTGAATCGCGATTCCAGAGACGCCCCGCCGGGCCAGCTCGGGAATAAAGCTTTGATACAGCTCCTCCTGATCCAGACCGTATCCGGTGGTCAGCAGCAGCTCGCCCGGCTGCACAGAGTTGGGGGTATCTGGGATTTCCATAATGTTGACCCAGAGTATTTTGTTGCGGGTCCCTTTGGCTCCAGCGACCAGCGTTACGCCGGAAAATATCTTTTGCTGAAGCAGGTCCTGAATGGTCAGCGACACGAAGTGCGTCCTCCCCTCGGCGTGATGTAAGGTGCTTTGTACAGTGTTGATATCATATCACATTTTTTGTGGTTTGAAAATGGGAAGAACCGACAAAGTGTTTAGCGTATCAGCGAAATCGTAAACACATTGTCCATTGTCGAATTTTGCGGCTCTTTATAAAATATCTACGAAAGGAGGGGATTGTACCGTGAATTATCGGGTATTAATCACCGAAGCTGTGAACGAAAAGGGGCTGGAGCTTCTGCGGGAACAGGGCTACCAGCTTGTTATGGGCACCGGGCCGGAGGAAGAGACGCTTCTGCGGGAATGTGCGGACTGTGACGGCGCATTGACGCGGAACGGCAAGTTTTCTGCCCGGGTTTTTGACGCCTGTCCCAACCTGAAGGTGGTTTCCATGCACGGGATCGGCGTGGACGGGATTGATGTGGAGGCGGCTACGGCCCGGGGGATTCAGGTGTGCAACGCCGCCGAGTCCAACCAGCGTTCGGTGGCCGAGTACGCCATCGGCCTGATTCTTATGCTGGCCAAGCAGTCGGTCACCTACCACAACGGGCTGAAAAGCGGCCAGATGGCCGATGTGCGCAAGGTCTACGGCAGCGACGTAAGCGGCAAGACGCTGGGCATCATCGGCATGGGCAATATCGGCACGCAGGTGGCCCGGATGGCGGCGCATGGCCTGGGCATGAAGGTGGTGGGCTACAGCCGCCGCATCACCAGAGACCAGGAGATGGATTTCGGTGTGCTCACCCCAGACATGAAGAAGGTGATTTCCGGCGCGGACTACCTGTCCCTCCATCTGCCGGGCACCGGCTCCACCACCAAGCTGCTGGACGCGGAAAAGCTATCCTGGCTGAAGCCCAGCGCCTTCCTTATCAACACCGGCCGGGGCGAGGTCATCGACGAGGCCGCGCTGATCAGGATGCTTCAGGAGGGCAGGCTGCGGGGGGCGGCGCTGGATGTGTTCGAGGGGAATCTGCCCAAGGAGGACAATCCGCTGTTGTCCATGGAGAATGTGATTGTGACCCCCCACACGGCGGCGTTTACCACCGAGGCTCTGGAGCGCATGTCCTATCAGGCCGCCCTGGGAATTGTGGAGGTGCTGGAGCAGCGGCCTGTGACCTACGCGGTAAACAAGCTGTCTGACAGCTTTGAGGAGAACCAGAACATTACCGCGGTTATGGATTTCTTCCGCCACGAATTCAACTATCAATAAACAGCCTGGATACAGCAGGGAAGAAGGAGAACGAACATGAAAGTACGTGTTTACGGAGCCCAGCCGGATGAATTGCGGCTCTATGAGGAGGCGGAGAAGCAGGGGGACCTCTCCTTTGTATTCGCCAAGGCCCCGCTGAATGAGGAGACGGTACAGGAGGTTCAGGACTGCGAGGCCCTGATTCTGCTGACCAACTGCCAGGTGAATGAGAAGGTGGCGGAGGAGTTGTCCAAGCGGGGCGTGAAGTACCTGGCCTGCCGCTCCGCCGGTACCGACCACGTGGACTACACCGCCGTGAAAAGGCTGGGCATGCGCTGCTGCAATGTGCCCTTTTACGCCCCTGAGGCCATTGCGGAGCACACCATCCTGATGGCCCTGCGGGTGTTGCGCCACGAGAAGAAGTGCAGCGCCAAGGTGGCCGCCGGCGACTACACCCTGGAGGGCCTGAAGGGCCGGCAGCTGGGCCAGCTTACCGCCGGCGTGCTGGGCACTGGCCGCATCGGACGGACCACCATGAGCCTGCTCAACGGCTTCGGCGCCAGGGTACTGGGCTGGGACCCCTATCCCAACGAGGCGGCGGCCAAGCTGTGTACCTATGTGGAGCGGGACGAGCTGTTGAAGCAGAGCGACATTATCTTTCTCCACTGTCCTCTCACCCCTGACAGCTACCACGTCATCGGCCGGGAGACCCTGGGCATGATGAGGGAGGGCGCTGTCCTCATTAACACCGCCCGGGGAGGGCTGGTGGACCAGAACGCCGTTCTGGAGGCCCTGGAGAGCGGCCGGCTGGGCGGCTTTGCCTTTGACGTCTATGAGAATGAGGCCGCCTTCGTCCGCAAGAAGAAGACCCTGGACGAGATTGACGACCCCACCTTCCAGGCCCTGCTGGCCCGGGACGACGCCATCTACAGCCCCCATGTGGCATTCTACACCGACGGGGCTATCTACAGCATGATCGAGGTCACGCTGGCCAACCTGCGGGAGTATCTGACCACAGGCCAGTGCCGCAATGAAGTGAAGGAGGAGGCGGGGCCTGTATGAGAGACATGGTATCCCAGGGCGCCGGGCGGCTGGAGCCCTCCCTGATCCGCACCGTTCTGGACCGGGCGGCCGCCCTCCGGGGCGAGGGGCACAAGGTAATCCCCTTCAGCGCCGGCGAGCCCAATTTCGATACCCCCAGCCCCATCAAGGCCGCCGCCCAGAGGGCCATTGAGGAGAACTACACCCACTACACCTCTAACCGGGGGCTGCCCGGCCTGCGGACCATCATCGCCAGAATGATGGAGCGGGCCACCGGCGCGTCCTACGACCCGGAGACGGAAATTATTGTCACCTCCAGCGGGGCCGAGGCGCTGAACAATACCATCCATGCCTTTGTGGGCGAGGGCGACGAGGTGATTATCCCCACGCCGGCCTTTGTCTCCTACAAGAATCTGGTGAAGTTCACCGGGGCCGCGGTGGTGGAGGTCCCCCTGCCCCCCGGGGAGTGCTTCCGGCTGGACGCCAAGGCTATCCAGGCCAGGATCACCCCCAGGACCAAGATGATTATTCTCAATAACCCCAACAACCCCAGTGGAGCCGTCTATACCCGGGAGGACCTGGAGGCGGTGGCCGGGCTGGCGGCGGAGCATGACCTGCTTGTCCTTTCCGACGAGATGTACAGCCGGCTGGTCTACGACGGGGCGGAGTTTGTCTCGGTGGCCTCCCTGCCCGGTATGCGGGAGCGGGCCATTGTAATCAGCGGCTTTTCCAAGTCCTACGCCATGACCGGCTGGCGGCTGGGGTATATTATAGCGGACAGGGCGCTCATTCCCCCGCTGCTCAAGGTCCACCAGTACTCTACCACCTGCTCCCCCACCTTTATCCAAAAGGGGCTGGTGGACTCCCTGGAGGACCCCCAGACCGAGAAGGAGGTCCGGGAGATGCTGGATGCCTTCGCCCGGCGCCGGCAGGTGATTTTGGCAGGGCTGGAGAAAATTCCCGGTCTGACCCCCATTACCCCCAAGGGGGCGTTCTATGTGACGGTGGATGTGTCCGCCACCGGGATGAACGGGATGGACTTTGCCAACAGGCTGCTGGAGGAGAAGTTTGTGGCCACCGTGCCCGCTATCGCCTTCGACGGCGACACCGCCAGTCTGATCCGTATTTCCTACGCCGCTTCGGACGAGGACATTCAGGAGGGGTTGAAGCGGTTGGAGGCCTTTGTCAGAGAACGGAAGGGCTGAAGCCCGACAGAAAAGGAGATTGACCCATGAGCTTTGCATTGATTGGACCGGGAAAGCTGGGGCGGGTGCTGTTTCAGGCGGCGGCGGGGCCCAGGCTGGTGATTGGCCGGTCCCCGGAGGGCCTGGAGCCCTTCCGAGACCGGGCGGAGCTGGGGATATCCACCCGGCTGGCGGACGCCGCCCAGTGTCAGGTGGCGGCGGCCGCTGTGCCCGCCGGGGCCTGCGCCCAGGTGTTTGCCGACCTGTGCCCTCAGCTTCTGGCGGGGCATATCCTCCTCAATTTTGCCACCGGCTGGGACATCCCCCGGGAGCTGGTGGAACAGTACCCCCGGCTGCATCTGCTGAATGTTAAGCTGGTGGGCTCCGCCATCGGTATCTCCCACGGCCTGAAGGGGCTTGCGGTGGTGGCCCGGACCTCCAGCGGGGTGCTGGAGCAGATCGGGCGCTGCCTGCCCGGTCTGGAGCTGACGGTGGGCGACCCCCTTGCCGTGCGGGATATCAACACCCGCGCCACCCGGGCGGCCCTGGCTGCGGCGGTGGCTCTGGAGAAGGAACTGGCCGCGCAGAACGTCCCCGCGCCTGTGATCCGGGCGGCGGCGGGCTGTCTGATGCCAGGGGTGATGATCGCCTATCAGAATGGGGAGCTGGGCGCCTTTGCCCAAAAAATCGTGGACGAATTGCGCTGATGGAGTACAAACAGGAAGCGATTCCTGTCCCTGTAATATTTAGGAAGAAAGGTAGAGAGATATGAAGGTTATCGTAGTAGGCGGAGGATGGGCCGGGTCCGGTGCGGCCATCGCAGCCCGGAACGCCGGCGCAGAGGTCACTGTTCTGGAGCGGACCGATATGCTGCTGGGTACCGGTCTGGTGGGCGGCATCATGCGCAACAACGGCCGTTTTACCGCTACGGAGGAGATGATCGCCCTGGGCGGCAACGAGATTTTTGAGACCATTGACCAGAATTGCCGCCACCGCAACATTGAGTTCCCCGGCCACAAGCATGCCAGCCTGTATGATATTGCCCTGATTGAGCCCGCTATCCGCCGCCTTCTGGTGAGCAAGGGCATCGAGGTCCGCCTCCAGGCCCGGGTGAAGGAGGTGGAGATGGACGGCGACAAGATGACTGCCGTTATCCTGAGCGATGACGAGAAGATCGTCGGCGATGTGTTCATCGACGCCACCGGCAGCGCCGGTCCTATGGCCAACTGCGGCAAGTACGGCAACGGCTGCGCCATGTGCGTTCTGCGCTGCCCCACCTTCGGCGGCCGGGTAAGCGTGGTGGGCAAGGCCGGCGTGCAGGAGAAGCAGGGCAAGAAGGCCGACGGCACCATCGGCGCGATGAGCGGCTCCTGCAAGCTGTTTAAGGAGTCTCTCAGCCCTGAGATTGTAAAGATGCTGGATGAGAGCGGCGTAGCCGTTATCCCCATTCCCGAGAAGCTGCGCAAGGGCGAGGGCGCTCTGGCTAAAAAGGCCTGCCAGCAGTACGCCCTGAAGGAGTTCAACGAGAACATTATCCTGCTGGACACCGGCCATGCCAAGCTGATGTCCCCCTACTACCCACTGGAGCAGCTGCACCAGGTTCCCGGCTTTGAAAACGCCCGGTATGAGGATCCCTATTCCGGCGGACAGGGCAACTCCATGCGTTATATGGCCCTGGCCCCCCGCGATGACGCGCTGAAGGTGGAGGGGCTGGACAACGTGTTCTGCGGCGGCGAGAAGGCCGGCCTGCTGGTGGGCCACACGGAGGCTATTGTTACCGGCACCCTGGCCGGACACAATGCGGTGCGCTATCTCCTGGGCCGGGAGCTGCTGGTTCTGCCCGAGACCCTGGCCGTGGGCGACGCCATCTCCTATGTGCGCAAGGCGATGGACACCGAGGAGGGCATGACGAAGAAATACACCTTCTCCGGTTCGGTCTACTTCAACCGCATGGAGGAGCTGGGTCTGTATTCGACCGATGTCTCCGCCATCCGGGACCGGGTGGAAAAGACCGGCCTGGCCGGCGTGTTTGCCGGAAAGCTGGCCTGAGCGGTTCAGGCATACTGTGAACCATATAAAACAAGGGAGATGTGGCCTACGTGGTAGAGTTAACATACATGCACTATATTTATCTGGCGGTCATTGTGGTTGTTATTGCGCTGATGATTCTGAAGCACGATGTGGTTGTGCCCTGTATTGTTGGACTGTTTGTGCTGGGCTTCTGCTATAGCGGATTCAGCGTTATCGGGGGAGCTCAGGCTGTGTTCAACGGCATGATGGTAGCGGGGGCCGACCTGTTTGACATTATGCTTATCATCGCGCTGATGGTGGCCATGCTCAAGGCCATGGAGGCCATAGGGGCGGACAAAATGATGATTGCTCCGGCTGCCCGGGTGATTAAAAGTCCCACCGTCGCCTTTGTGGTCATTGCGGTGGTGATGTACATTTGCGCCTCCTTCTTCTGGCCCACCCCCGCCACCGCTCTGGTGGGCACCATCCTGATCCCCATTGCCATGAAGGCCGGCCTGAAACCGATGATGGCCTGTATGGCCATGAACCTGGCCGGACACGGCCTGGCCCTGTCCGGCGACCTGGTGCTCCAGGGTGCGCCCGCCCTGTCCGCCGGCGCCTCCAACGCCGACCTGCCCTCTATTGTGGCAAACGGCGGCATTCTGGCCACCCTCACCGGCGTGGTCGCCTTCGCTGTGGCGGCCGTTATATACCGCAAGGAGATCACCGCCCGCTACATCCCTGACGGCACCGACAACGTCCAGCAGGCGGTGGAGGTGGCCAATCCCCCCAAGTGCGCCAAGGCCTTTGCGGTGATCGTCCCCGTCGTGTTCTTTATTATCGTGCTGCGCATCATTGCCGGCGCGGCCATCCCCGGCATGTCCAAGATTTTTGGCGGCGACGCCACCGCCCTGCTGGGCGGCGCGGCCTCCATCCTGCTGATTCTGATCTGCCTGGTCACGGACTCCAAGACCTTCCTGGAGAAGATCGGCGAGTACCTGCGCACCGGCATGCTGTTCTCCATCAAAATCTTCGCCGTGGTGATTCCCATTGCCGCATTCTTCTACCTGGGCAACCCCGAGAGCTGCCCCTCCATTTTGGGCGAAGGTGCTCCCGGCTTCCTCTTTGACTTGGGTAACGCCATGCAGAATGTTCTGCCTCTGAACCCCTTCACCCTGGCAATCGGCATTGCCGTAATCGGCGGCATCACCGGCCTGGACGGCTCCGGCTTCTCCGGCGTGCCCCTGGTGGCCGGTCTGGCCGCCGCCCTGGGCGGACCGCTGGGCTACGATGTGACTATGCTGGCCGCTCTGGGTCAGGTTGCCGCCATCTGGGTGGGCGGCGGCTGTCTCAGCGCCTGGGCCTTCGGTGCGGTGGCCAGCGCGGGCGTGGCCGGCGTGTCCTCTGCGGAGCTGGTTCGGAAGAACTTTGTTCCGGTGATAGCCGGTCTGATCGCAGCCAGCCTGTTTACCGCCATTATGCTGTAACGGGCCTCCCGGTATTCCAGGCATTCACGGGCCGCCGCACCTTTGTCAAACGGAAGGGGAGCGGCGGCCCGACCTCGTTTCAGGCATATTAACACTTTCAGGAAGGGACTGTTTGCTGAACTATGGAATTTGAAAATATCCTCTACCAGGTGGAGGACGGTATTCTGTATCTGACTTTGAACCGACCGGATGTGCGCAACGCCCTGAGCCCCGGCATGTGGCGGGACATACAGGCCGGAGTGCAGCGGGCGGGGAGCGACCCGGAGGTCAAGGTGGTCATCATCTCTGGTAAGGGGGGCAAGGCCCTGGCCAGCGGTGCGGATATCCGGGAGATTCACGACCGGGAC
>Ga0137308_101199_pt1 | contig 28335 bp, 17 predicted proteins | sample Inofrocosms_June_FD_97181 | JGI IMG/M metagenome (GOLD analysis project Ga0137308, IMG submission 97181) | Mouse cecal microbial communities from Vienna, Austria - N-Acetylneuraminic and N-Acetylglucosamine D2O microcosms_June | ecosystem: Host-associated > Mammals > Digestive system > Large...
TGAGAAAACGATAGAGCAGCTGAGAAGGGAGGCAGAGCAGCAGAAAAAAGAGATAGAGCAGCAGAAAAGGGAGGCAGAGCAGCAGAAAAGGGAGGCAGAGCAGAAAGACCGGGAGCTGGAACATCTGAAGGCCCTGCTGGAGCAGATGCAGGGATAACCTTTCAGTAATTTTATACAAATACATGATCCGGATATTCTCTTGCAGCGTCTGCCGGAATAAAACCTGTTAAGAGACCGAAACAGAGGGAGAGCCACTTGTGGACAGAATGTCCGCATCTGGCTCTTTTTTCCGCCCGCCTGAACTGTTGCCCATATTTAGAAACAGCTCAGACAGGCCATCTTCTTGCCCCCGAAAAACGTCGGGGACAAGAAGCCTCGGGCGTTAGCCCGATGTCAAATCATATAAGAAAGCGCTTATACAAACAAAAGCATGTTTGCAACGCACTTTCTCATCTGATTTGCCGTCCGCCTGAACTGTTGCCAGTAATAAAAAAGTTACAAAAATTTTTTTGAAAAAACCTTGTTTTCACCGTTTAGCGAGACACTTTGCGAGATACCCTATATAGTATAATATTCATGAAAGCGGAAAACACCGCAGTTTCAAAATATACGAAAAGGAGTGTCAGACTATGAGAAAGAAATGCAGAAAAGGATCCCTGGAGGACTATAGAGCTTATTTGAAAAGCCGGGATATGAAACCTAACACGGTGGAAAAGTATATCCGGGATATCAGGAAATTCCTGGTCTTTATCCAGAATGATAAGCTGGATCACGATGCAGTGGTGCGCTACCGGGAGTACCTGCTGTCACGCTATAAAGATACAAGCACCAATTCCATGCTGGTGGCTCTTAATGGTTATTTAAAATATATCGGAAAAAAGGAATGCCGAATCAGCTTATTGAAGATCCAGCGTCAGTTCTTTGTGGACGAGTCCAGGGAGCTGACCCGGGAAGAATACAATCGCCTGGTAAAGCAGGCTGACAAAGAAGGCAATCAGCGTCTCTCCTATATCATTCAGACCATTGGGAGTCTGGGCATACGGGTCAGTGAACTGTCATATATAACCGTGGAATCCCTGAGCCAAAAGGCTGTCTGCATTAATTCCAAGGGGAAAATCCGTTATATTCTCCTGACAGCTTCCCTGGTGAAGCTGTTGAAGGCCTATTGTACCCAGGAAAAACGCGTCAGCGGCAGTATATTTGTAACCAGAACTGGCAGACCTGTGGACCGGCGCAATATCTGGAGCAGTATGAAGGCCTTGTGCCGCAGGGCAGGAGTGGATGAGAGCAAAGTTTTCCCCCACAATCTCCGCCATCTTTTCGCACGCTGCTTTTACGAGAAGGAAAAGGATATTGTCCGGCTGGCTGACTATCTGGGCCACAGCAGTGTGGAAACCACACGCCGTTACACTATGACCAGCCAGATTGAGGAATGCCGGAAGACGCTGGAGATGGGAATGGTCGGGGAGCACTGCGGCCATAAGCACAAAAATAAGAGAAAAAAAGCACTATAATGACATAATATATCTTATGTCATAAACGGACGTGCGCTAATGAATGATAATTGCATTTCTGCGCAGTCCAGGTACCTCCAGTGCGCCAAAAAAAGCACCCGGAAAGGTACGCAGTCTCCTGCATCCTCCTTCCGGGCGCCTTAAAATGCATTTAGTAAGGCATGGCTAACTCTCATGTCTTTTTCGCGCGCGGCAAAATAGGCCCGCTCCTTTTTCTGTTTTAAAACAGTTCCGGCACCAGCCTGAAAAAAAGTTTATTTTGGTAAAAAACTCAAAAAAAGCATTGAATTTTATAACCATAAGGTGTATAGTTGTTTTATGAAGCGTTCTATGTAGAGTACTGTTATGACATAAGATATATTATGTCATAGATGTTTGGAAGGGGGGAGGAAAATAATGTCTGGCAGCCCTATCGCCATGCTGATCCGGATCTTTGGCAAGAAAGACCATGAGCCTTACGGTGACATTATCCACTGTGATCTGAGAAAACCGGTTCCCTACCAGGGCGCGGCCGAACTGGTATTAAGAATTGATGCCATCAGCCGCAGTCTGGATCTGACGGATTCAGGAAGTGCGTTCCGGAGCATCAAGAAAAACAGGGGCGGCAATGAGAATATGCTGCCGGAGGAGTACCGGAAAAATGAAGCTGTGGGAAAAGGCCGCCGGATGCCGGGGGATCATTTGCTGGAGTCACCGGTAATCCTGGATTTCCCCGAGTCAGCCGCAGACAGGAACGCTGCTTTACCACCAGGCGTGCAGGATACCATCTATCTGCAGCTGATCGGAAGGCAGAACACCAGTATCCAGGGGAGAATCTGGGGGAGGATTACAAAAAAGAGATATATCAGTTTCCGGAGCGCGCTGGAACTGATCTGCCTATTGTCAGAGGCAGTTTGAAGACTGGCTGCTGACCGGGAATGGTTATATCTGAATTGCAACGTAAAAATGCGTTTTTGGGCGCTTTTTTAATAAGGAACTCTGCACGTAGGGGTTCCGCCAAAATTTATAAAGGAGAGAGGGATTATGTTAAGAAAGCTTCGCAAGAACTACAAACGCCTGACAGCATTTATGTTGACACTTGCCATGACATTCACCAATGTAATGATGAACCTGAATGTGGCGTTTGCAGCCGGTGAAGAGCAGGAGGCTCTGTTTCTGGTTGATGGCACGGCTCTTAAGGAAGCAATCAGGGAGGCTCTGGATGGTGGCCAGACCTTCAGGTTCAGTTCCCTGGAACTGAAGGCTAAGTCAAAGAGTCTGAAGACTTCCTATGAAAAATTAATAGGAGGGAAGAATGGCGCGGTCTACCAGCTGGATGTGGAGGTAGATGAACGCTACGCGCCAGAAGATACATCTATAGAGATATTCTATAACGCGGGGACAGAAGATGTGATCTTTCTGTTCATCAATGAGAGCGATCTGGTAGTCCGGTTCCGTGCCAATGTGGACGGCTACGAGACCGAACGGGTGACTGTCAATCCCAACGCAGCCAATGTGGACGATACAGAGGCCTCCTATGTAGAAGATTACAGCAATACCATTATGATTGACGATATGCCCCATACCCTGGGCGCCCAGGTGCTGAATCCAGCAGCATCCGGTGAGACCGATGGGACAGAAACCACAGATGCATCCGGTGAGACCGGTGGGGCAGAAACCACAGATGCAGCCGGTGAGACCGGTGGGACAGAGGCCACAGATGCATCCGGCGAGGACGGTGGGGCAGAAACCACAGATGCATCCGGCGAGGCCGGTGAACCGGAGGGAAATCCGGAAGACAGTGAAGACGGATTGGCTGAAGATACCATGGCTGACAAAGCCAGTGAGAACGAAGAGGAAAAGACGGAGATCAGAGACCCGGAAACAGAAAAGACTAAAGAGACGGAACCAGAGGGAACCGGTGAAATGAAGGCGGAGTCAGAGGAAACCGGGGAGAAAAAGCCAGAGCCGGAGGAAATCCAGGAAACGAAGCCGGAACCAGAGGAAAGCGAAGCGGCCAGAACAGAAGGAGAGGATACCGCAGCAGCCCCAAAAGCAGCAACAGCAATAGCGGCAGCTTCAGGGGAAGGAGGAATTGCCGCCAGTATTTCCGTCCGGAAGATCCGCCAGGTGGCATCGGGTGTGGGGATTCTGTATGATACAGATCCTGGTGAGGAACCAGAGAATGTTTCTCAGGATACAGAGCCGGAGTTCATTGAAGAAGATGAAAACGTGGAAGCAATAGAAGAAAACGGGACTGATGTCAGCCCGGAGGAAAATGACGCAGAAACTGACGAGCAGGAGGAAAGCCAAGCCATAGCCGGTGATCCGGGGGAAAGCAAAGCCGAAAGCGAAGATCCGGAGGAAAGCAAAGCCGTAGCCGAAGATCCGGAGGAAAGCAAAGCCGGAAGCGAAGATCCAGAGGAAAGCAAAGCCGTAGCTGAAGATCCGGAGGAGAGCGAAGCCGGAAGCGAAGATCCGGAGGAAAGCCAAACCGTAGCCGAAGATCCGGAGGAAAGCAAAGCCGGAAGCGAAGATCCAGAGGAAAGCCAAGCCGTAGCCGAAGATCCGGAGGAGAGCAAAGCCGGAAGCGAAGATCCAGAGGAAAGCCAAGCCGTAGCCGAAGATCCGGAGGAGAGCAAAGCCGGAAGTGACAATCCAGAGGAAGGTGAAACCGGAACCAGCAATCCGGCGGAAGACACCGTGCCAGACAACCCCATAAAAGATCTTCCGCCTGCGGACTCTGCTACAGAGCCGGATCCCGCCCCGGATACTTCCGGAAGGGACGATGAAGACGGACAGCTTCTGGAGGATGATGACATTGAAATTCTGGGAGAGCTGGAAGGCAGAGAATACGACACCGTAACGATTCTGGACGGCGCAAATGCAAGAGCCTGGAAAATCTCCCTGGAAGCCATCGAAGCGGTCATTCCCGCCGGGGATCCGGAGTATGCTGAGGAGTATTATGTAGAGTACCATGTGAATGACCCGGAAGGGGCGGCCATAAAGGGAGCAGATCATATAGCCGCCGGCAAAGACCTGTACTTTGCAATAGAGCTGAAACCAGGTTATGAGATCACTGCCGTGTATGCCAACGGCGCTGAACTGGAGGAGGCGGATGACCTTTTGGAGCAGGCAAGCGCCTCTGACTGGAAGAACGATTCCCATGTGTACATGGTGGAACATGTACAAGAGGATTTATGGATCTCTGCAGATGTGGAGAAAGAGGAAAAGACCATCGGAGCAGCCGTCTATACCGGCGAGACAGAAGATGCCTTATTTACGGTAAATGCACCAGAGGGAGCCTTTGAGGAGGAGGTGAGGCTGCAGGTAACCAGGATTGACGACCCGGATCATATCGAGCGGCTGAAAGCCCAGGCAAGGGAACTTCTGGAGGACGGCCAGACCATCGCAGATATCCTGGTCTATGATGTAGCCTTTATTTCCAGGGAGACCGGAGAAGAGATAGAGCCGGCCAGAAGGGTCAGGGTAAGCGCCAGCATGAAGACCCCTGTGGTATCCGATGAGACGGCAAAGCAGAATCTCAATATAACCGGGATTTCCGTGGTACATCTGCCGGATGATAAGGCGGCAGAGATTGTGGCCGCTACAGACAACGCGGCAGAGACCAGCTTTGAGTTCCAGGCAGAAAGCTTTTCCGAATTCATGATTCTGGCCACGACCAGTACCGAACTGGCCAGTGGCGTGGTCAAGATCATTTCAGAAAAAAACGGCGAAACCGTTACCACCTATTACGCCACCCTTCAGGAAGCCATAGATGCCATTGGGGGAACAGGAGACAATGCCCAGGCCGACGGGGCAGAGATCGTTCTGCTGACAGATATAAAAGATAATTTCACATCCGCCAACAAGAACTATACACTGGATCTGGACAGCCACAGGCTCACAACCGGTGAGATGGGAAAGAGCATCTGCATCATAAAAGGCGGAACTGTGACCATTAAAAATGGGACGATCCATGGCGCCTATAAAAACCCGGACAGATCCGGCAGCGTCCGTGCCATCGAAACAAACGGGGCAGATCTGTATCTGGAAAACTGCCGGATCACCGAAAATGAGCAGCAGGGAATCAACGCTTCCAAGGGAAGCCTGACTCTGGTCAACTGCGCGGTGAGCGACAATGGAAGCAATGGCATCTATGCTTCCGGCTGTCCGGTCACCATCTCAGGGAAGGGAGAATACAAGAACAATAAAGGCGCGTCCGGCTCTGCAATCTATGTCATGAATGCCAGCCTGACCATGGACGGAGGAAGCAGCATCATAGACATCAGCGGCAACAGCCTGCAAAATGCGGAAGGCGGAGCCATCTATGTAAGCCAGGGAGAAGTCAGCATCAGCAATGTACTTCTCACTCACAATACCTATGGCGCCATTGTTATCAAGAACAGCTCGCAGAATATCGCGCTGGATCATGTGGAGATTGCCTACAACGCAGAAGAGAAGAACAACAGTGCCCTCTATGTGACCACCACCACGGGAACCATGACGGCTGACAGCTGTAAGATTCATGACAATAAAGTCACCGGAAGCAGCAGTACAACAGCCAGTTATCTGGATTTTATCGTGGCGCTTTATGGCAACGGCACAAAAACCTTCAACAACTGCCAGTTCGACAACAATACGGGCAATGCCGGCGCCCGGACCAAGGGAGTGGTTCTTGTCCGCCAGGGCAGGGCAGAATTTAACGGATGCACCTTTACCGGCAACAGGGATTTCACTTACGGCAGCGTGATCTATGCAGACAAGTACAACAGCAATGTATCAACGGTGATCCTTAACGGCGGAAGCATTTCCGGAAACAGTACCAAATACGGCGCCGTGTACGCCGCAGGCTACTATAGAGGCTTGAACTCGTCCAGTAATATAGCCTCCAGTGTCCAGGCGAAGGATACCGTGATCCGGGACAATACCGCCACAGACACCAATGGCGGCGGTGTCTATCTGGCCAACAGCGGCAGCTTCACCATGGAAAGCGGGGCAATCTACAACAATACACCTTGCGATCTGTACTCTGTAAGCGGCGCATTCCAGGCGCCGACGGTGCCTGAGGCTTCAGCCATGTCAGACCCGGAGCTGGATGAAACCTATTTCCAGGACTACCAGTATGTGTGGAAAAGCGGGAATAAAACCGTATCCCCATCCGAAATATACAGAGGAAGCAGATACACTGTCACCCAGTCCCTCATGGGCAAAGCCCTGAATGTACGGACAAACCAGACCTATGACACCCTCAACGCAGCGGTAAATGGGGCAGAAAGCGGAGACAGGATCCGGCTGTTGAATACCGGGACCATTGAAGCAAACCGCATTACCAGCGACGCCCAGATCTACGTCCAGAACGGTAAGGTGGTCACCATTGAGCTTAACGGTTTTACAGTAGAAGCGGCAGGGACGGCCGCAAACAGCTATAATGATTATGACGGTCTGCTCCGTATCGGCACAAAGGCAAAGGTGATTCTGGAAGGAAACGGAAAGCTGTGCAACAAGGTATACGTGGGCGGCGGCGGCTTCCTGGAGTTGAACGGAAACATTGATATCCAGACCATGAATGCCAATGAAAGGAGTAAAAAAGGAGCGCCCCTTATTTCCTATGGAAACGTCAATGTAAAGGGCAGTATGGATACCCTGAAAGCCTATATGGGAAACGGCGCCTTCTCCGTCCAGGAGGGCGTGACCATAGGTATGCTCAGGCTGGAAGCCAATACCGTCTATTCAAACCAGGCAAATCCCAAGACGGTGACCATTGACGGCAGCACAGGAAGCATGGAACTTACCCAGAAATGCGATCTTTCAGGATCTGCATACCGCAACAGCTACTCCACGATCACCATCAATGGAAATGTGGGAACCCTGACAGCAGTGCAGGACGGTGTAAAATACAGCGGAGCAGGCACCAATACCCTGACCGTCAACGGAAGGGTGGAGGACATGACCCTGACCCAGGGGGACCCTTCAGGCGGCGGAGCTGCTTTTGGAAGAACGGTTATCATCAATGGTCCTATAGGAAGCCTGAATGCCGCACAGAATGCTTCCGCCAACACATCCGTCGGTCTGCTGGAGCTGAACAATACCGTTGAGAGCCTTACCCTGAAGCATTCGGGAAAATCCGGAACCTACTACCCGGTAACAAGGGCTGGAAAGGATTTCTTTGCAGGCACCATGACACTAATCCCGGCGATTCCGTCCAGGGAGGGAGTGACCAGGGCGCAGCTGATTGACCCGGATGAGACTGCCCCGCGGCCTGAGATTGTCATGATCCGGCTACCGGAAGGCTATGAAAAAGCAGAAGAGCTGGCAGCAAACAGCGACTGGCGCGCGCCGGAAGAGAATGGAAAGCCCATTACCGTGTATGAAGGTGTTGATTACAACTATCTGACCAGAGTGGCGGCAGGAGAAAAAGGAGATATTGTTCTGGCTAAGGGGAAAGGAGTCTATGTATACCTGGATCCGGAAAACGGCGATAACAGTAATACCGGTCTGGCGGCAGGACAGCCGGTCAGAACCCTGGAGGAATCACTCAAGGTACTAAAAGCAGCCATGGACCAGGGCATTCTGAAGGAGCCGGTTATCTATGTGAAGAGTGCTCTGGAGATTTCCGGAGACCAGACATTGGATTGTGACGGCGTGACCCTGCAGCGTTATCCCGCCTATAAGGGGGCACTGATTGATGTAAAAAGCGGCGCCCTGACTCTGAAAACAGTCACCATCGACGGCAGCAGCAGTATGGGGGCCAAAGCAGAAGATCCGCTGATTTCCGTCAGCAGAGGGGCGGTCCTGAATGTTACAGAAGGCGCTGTACTCCAGAACAATGACAATACTGCCGGCGGCGAAGGCGGCGCGGTCTGGAATAATGGCGTCATGAAGATGAGCGGCGGCACCATCCAGGGAAACAAAGCCACCCATGGAGGCGGTGTGTATACGGGATACAGGCTTGAATTTACAGGCGGAAGTATTACTAATAACATGTGCGGAGCCGGTATAGGAGGAAGAAGTACCTCCGGCAATATCCCCACAGGAGGCGGAGTCTACATCTTCGCCGGAACCATGGAAATGGGCGGCGGTGAGATATCCGGCAACCAGGCCGGTATGGGCGGCGGCATTTCCATAGGAAATGTGAGGTCAAACGCTTTGCTGACCATGACAGGCGGTACCATCAGCAGCAACACGGCTACAGAAAAGAACTCAGGCCGGGGCGCCAATGCAGGAGGCGGCGGTATCCGTATTGAAGCGGGCAATACCGCGGTTATCAGCGGCGGTTCTATCATTAATAATGCCTGTCTGGGCAATATGTTCGGAGGCGGCGGCATATACGTCAACGGCGACGATGCCAAAGAAAAGGAGCTGGGCATAAGAGCCGGAAGGCTGGAGCTGACCAATGTTCTGATCAGCGGAAATGAGGGTGGAGCAGGTGTTGCCGTATGTGAAGACGGAGATATGAAAGTATATCTGACAGACGGCGGCATCATCCACGGCAACACATCCGGTTCCCGGCCCTGTGATTTGTACGCGGCGTCCTATGATAACGCCCACGGCAGCACTGCGGGTCCGGTACAGAAGAAAGGAGAGCTTTACGTATCGCGGTATATGCTGGGGGACGGCGCGTATCTGTGGAGAGACTGCAGCAGCAATGAGCTGGTGACTTCCGGCGATCTGCGTTCCCATATCCGGGGAATCAATGTCTATTCCAGCGCAGAGAAGATCACTGGGGAAGATAGGATCCAGGTGCGTATTACCGGAAACAGCTCTGCCACCACCGGAAGCGGCGTGGGAGGAAACGGCGATATCATCATCGGTAAAAATGATCCGTCCGCAGACAGAATCAATATTACGGTGAAAAAGCATTGGAACGTAGAGCTGGATGAGGTGTCCGGAATCAGAGTTACCTACGATCTCTGGAGCAAACCGGCGGATGAGGTGGCCGACGGAGAGATTCCGGGCAAAGACACAGGCTGGACACTGGAGGACAGTATAGACAGAGGGATCGCCTATAAGGATGACCGTCTGGACAGTCCCTATTGGCCGGATGCGGTATTCGCGGATCTGCCCGGAACGGAGCCCGACAGCGGCAGGAAGCTGGCTTACCAGGTTACAGAACGGGCAGATGCAGACGGGCGTTTCCTTTGGGAGAGCATTGTGAAGGATCCGGAAAATGAGAACACCTTTATCATCAGCAATAAGGTGGTCTGTTCCCTGCGGCTCACCAAACGGGTGGTGGATATGTATGAAAATGAGTCTGCAAAGGATACCGGCTTCCGGTTCACCATAACCCTGAAGCATCCGGAAGGAGAACCCTATACATCTGAGGACGGCGTGACAGACCAGAACGGCGGTCCCATAGTCTTTGATGCAGACGGAACCCTTACGGCAGAGCTTAAAGACGGAGAGACACTGGAGTTCTGCGGCCTGGAAAAGGGCAGCACCTACAGCATCCAGGAAGAGAAGAATGAGGATTATAATACCAGTATCCAGATGAGCTGGGGCTCCGGCACATCTGCGGTCACTAAAGAGCTGAATGGTACTGTGGCCGGCAGCCAGATCCAGACCATCGGGGTGACAAATGTTGTTTATACCAACGAGACAAAAGAACCTCATGGAAGCCTGACCATCACAAAGACAGTAAATGGTATCACCGGTGACAGGGAAAAACCATGGACTTTCCATGTAAAGCTGATGAACAATGACGGAGAACCCCTGGAAGTGATCGGCAAGGTATTCAGATTTAAGTATGTCAAGTATCTGGGAACCAGTGAAGAGCCGGGAGAAGTGAGGGTAGAGGATGGCACGGCTGTGTTCTATCCCCGGGGTTCGGCAAATGGCAGCAGTTCGGTCAGTCTGGCCCATGGCCAGAAGCTCACCATCGACGGACTGCCGGTAGGAGCCAGATATCTGGTGACAGAGGAGGAGGCCAATACCGGAGGTTATATTACCACCATTAAAGGCCAGGAGGGAACCATTGCAAAGAAAGAAAACCATGAAGCCAGATTCACCAACACGCAGACCGGCGGTCTGACCATTCATAAGACCGTGGAGGGAGCAGCAGGAGATACGGAAAAAGCCTGGGAATTTGCTGTGAATCTGAAATTTACCGACCAGCAGGGCAACGCTCTCCTGGCAGGTACCGAAGATCCCCGGACATTGATTACCTATAAGAAGTATAAAGGCGCTCTGGGTACAGACACGGAAGAAATGCTGGAGGAGGGAAATATCCCCATAGCGGCAGACCTGGATGAGACAGAATTTACCGTTGCCTTAAAGCATGGAGAATATGTCACCATCCGCAATCTGCCTACAGGAACCCAGTACCAGGTAATTGAAAAGGAAGCAAATACCGGGAGCTATATTACCATGGTCAATCACGGCGAAATCCAGACAGACCGGGATCTTGGCGTGATCCAGGACAACGGGGATGCAGAGGTTCATTTCATCAACCGCGCAGAGCTGACAGAGGTAGAAGGAAAGAAAGTCTGGGAGGATGACAATAACCAGAATGGCCAGCGTCCCCAGGCGATCAAGGTGAACCTGCTGGCCGATGGGCGGCTGGCAGCCAGCCTGACAGTCACAGCCTCCGGCACAGACGGCAGCGGCCAGTGGAGTTTTAAGTTCCCTGACCTGCCCAGGTATGAAAATGGAAAAGAGATTGTCTATACAGTCACAGAGGATGCAGCAGCAGATTACAGCGCCCTGTATTCCAGGGCAGAGGACGGCAGCTTCATTATTACCAACCGGTATACACCGGGGCTGACCAGCTATACGGTGCGGAAACAGTGGGATGACCAGGAGAACAAGGACAATCTGAGGCCGGAAAGCATCCGTGTGCAGCTGATGCAGAATGGTACGGCAGTGGGAGAGGAGATCACCCTGAACCAGGCCAATAACTGGTTCTATGAGTGGAGAGATCTGCCCCGGAGGCAGAATGGCAAAGATGTGGAGTACAAGGCGGTGGAGGTTGGGACAGCAGCCGGTTATACCGTAACCTACGCCCATAGCGGCAATGTCACAATCATTACCAACACCCACACTCCGACGACGCCACCGCCAGAAAAGCCAGACAATCCCGGCAGTCCGGGTAACCCGGGAAGGCCAGGAAGACCCGGAAATTCCGGCAGTTCAGACAACGGCGGCGGCACGCCTCCCAGAACAACCGTAACCATTGATCCGGAGACAGTACCCCTGGCAAGTCTTGACCAGCTGGATGACGACGATATCCTTACCCTTATTAATGACGATGATGTACCCCTTGTAGATCTCCCCAAGACCGGCCATGGAAGCAGCGCGGCCCTGATGTTCATGCTTTCCGGCATGATGCTGGCAGCATTTGCGGCAGTCACGGGGCGGAAAGAAGAGGAGTAGCAGAAAACGGAAGGTGCGATATACCGGAAGCGGATGTTATTACGGTTCAGGATATCTGAAACTGGGTAACAGTTCAGACAGGTCTGCGCACTCGCTGCGCTGACCGTGCGAAAATGTAGTGGCCGGAGGGCATCTGCCCCATCGCGTAGCGATTCTCATGGGCAGATGCCGTAACAGTTCAAGGGGTATCTGAACTGTTACGAAACTGGAGACAGTTGGCATCTGTAAAAGCAAAAAACGGCTGCGGCCCCTGACATCTGAGGCCGCAGCAGGGGAGAGAGGCACTCTATGGAGAAATCTGTAGAGTGCTTTTGTAACAGTTCAAGGGGTATCTGAACTGTTACGCGCTTCTTTTTGCAGTTGCGTTTCTGCCTTGCTATTGCCCATACTTTGTGATACGATTAAGACATGACTGGCACCGGCCAGGGAAAGGGAGAAGACAACATGGAAAATTCAAAAAAACGTTCCAACTATATCTCCTGGGATGAGTATTTCATGGGGGTGGCAGACCTTTCGGGGAAGCGGTCCAAGGACCCCAATACCCAGGTGGGGGCCTGTATCGTCAGTGAGGACAACAAGATCCTGTCCATGGGGTACAACGGCTTCCCAAAAGGCTGTTCCGATGACGAATTCCCCTGGTCAAGGGAAGCCCGGGGGGACAATCAGGATCCATACAGCACCAAATATCTGTATGTGACCCACAGCGAGCTCAATGCGATCCTCAACTACCGGGGCGGGAGCCTGGAGGGCAGCAAGCTGTATGTAAGTCTGTTCCCGTGCAATGAATGTGCCAAGGCCATCATCCAGGCAGGGATCAAGACCGTGATCTACAAGGAGGACAAGTATCCCGACTCCCCGTCCGTCCGGGCATCCAAGCGGATGCTGAACGCCGCGGGAGTGCGCTATTACCAGTATGAGAAGACGGGAAGAAAGCTGGAGATCGACGTATAGAATATGAAATTTCTCTTAGTTGCAGTCAATGCAAAATATATCCACTCCAATCCTGGAGTGTACAGCCTGAAGATGTATGCAGAAAAGCAGGGGGGCCTGAAGCGGAATGAAGCAGGCCTCCCTGGTCTGCATACAGAAACCCAGATAGAGATCGCGGAGTATACCATCAACAACCAGATGGAACAGATCCTGGAGGACATCTACAGGAGGCAGCCGGATGTGGCGGGGTTTTCCTGCTATATCTGGAATATCCGGTATGTGCTGGAGATTGTCCGGGATCTTCACAAGGTTCTGCCAGACACGGATATCTGGCTGGGCGGCCCGGAGGTGTCTTTTGACGCGTCCCGTCTTCTGGAAAGAGAGCCAGAAGTTCTGGGCATTATGAAGGGGGAAGGGGAGGAGACCTTTGCCGGACTGGTGGAGCTTTATGGAATGGCAGGAGAAAGTGCGGCCCGTACCAGCCGGAGCAAACAGCAGGAAAGCCCGGGGGAGGCCCGTACCAGCCGGAGCCGGCAGCAGGAAAGCCCGGGGGAGGCCGGGAGTATCTGGAGCCGGATTTCCAGCCTTTCTGGTCTGGCCTTTCGTGACCAGTATGGCCTTATCCATGACCGGCCGCCCCGCCCGGTTATGGATCTGGACAGGATTCCTTTTTTGTACCAGGATCTGGAAGGGTTTGAGAACCGGATCATTTACTACGAAAGCAGCCGGGGCTGTCCCTTCTCCTGCAGCTACTGTCTCTCCTCAGTTGACAAGACGGTGCGATTCCGGAGTCTGGCGATGGTGGAGAGAGAGCTGCAGTTCTTCCTTGACAGGAAGGTACCCCAGGTGAAGTTTGTGGACCGTACCTTCAACTGCCGCAGATCCCACGCCATGGCAGTGTGGACCTATATTCTGGATCATGACAACGGCATCACTAATTTCCATTTTGAGATCGGGGCGGATTTGCTGGACGAGGAGGAGCTGGCGCTTCTGGCCCGGATGCGTCCGGGACTGATCCAGCTGGAGATCGGAGTCCAGAGCACCAATCCGGCCACGCTCCGGGAGATTCACCGGAAAATGGACTTAAAACGGGTGAAGGAGGTAGTAGCCAGGATTAATGCGGGGCATAATATCCATCAGCACCTGGATCTGATTGCAGGTCTGCCCTATGAGGATTATGACAGTTTCCGGCGCTCCTTCAATGAAGTATACAAGATGAAGCCGGAGCAGCTGCAGCTGGGATTCCTGAAGGTGCTGAAAGGCTCCCATATGGAGGCCATGGCGGCAAAGTACGGACTGGCATACCGGACACAGCCTCCATACGAAATCATTTCCACCAGATGGCTGTCCTTTGGGGAGGTGCTGAAGCTGAAAGGTGTGGAGGATATGGTGGAGGTTTACTATAACAGCGGCCAGTTTGCCACCACTTTGGAGCTGATGGAGCCGGAATTTGCAAATGCATTTATAATGTATGAAAGAATAGCCGAATATTATAGAAGAAACCGGTTGTCCGGCCTCAGCCACAGCCGTCTGGCCCGGTTTGAGATCCTGCATGATTTTATTGTGGAAATGCTGGAGGGGAAGAAAGACATGCCGGTAGATACTTCCGGCAGGGAGGCCGGTATGCATGTCCAGGAATCCGGGCCAGTGACCGGATCCGGGTGTATGAGGGATACGGATGCCATGGCGGAGGCAGAGCCGGCGGCAGGGAGAGGATATGAATCCGCCCTGGCCCGCTTTGAGGATGCCCTGATGTGCGATCTGTATCTCAGGGAAAATGCTAAGAGGAGACCAGGATTTGCGCCGGACCAGGCGCTTTATAAGGAAAAGGTACGGGCCCTGGCGCCTGGTTTGCGCACTCTGGGAAACCAGGTGCATGTGGAAGTATTTCAGTCGGGGGAGATATGGCTGTTTGATTACCGGAAGCGGGATCCGCTGACCTGGAACGCGGCCAGAACCCGGCTGGATTCATAAGGAAGCAGGGAGTCTGTTGAAGGAGCACAGATCCCATGAGAGGATGCGGAGTCTATCGAAGGAGCGCCAGACCCCATGAGAGAAAGCGGAGTCTATTGAGGGAGCACAGACCCCACGAGAGGATGCAGAGCCTGTTGAAGAAGCGCGGACACCCACGAGAGTGGGGAGCCCGCTGGGAGAACACAGACTCTTCGTGAAAGAGGGCGAAGTGAATGAATGAAGGGGGAACCTTTGACGTAACCAGAGAGGCCGGTACAACAGGTGCGGGAGAAATGACAGCAGAGCGGACAGTAGAAACACAGCCGCCAGAGCGGATCCGGAGCTGTGTGACCGTGGATGCCAGAGTCATAACCCTGGACAGGGCTTGCGCGGACATACAAAGGGGCGACCGGCGTGTCCACAGCTACATTGCCCTGGACACAGAGACTACAGGACTGAATCCCAAGCAGGACCGGATCATAGAGATCGGGGCGGCCCGTGTGCTGGACGGGATGGAGACGGAATGCTTCCAGACCCTGGTCAACCCGCGCAGGCTGCTGGATCTGCGGGTGTCGGAGCTGACGGGAATCACAGACGGGATGCTGGCGGATGCGCCGGATATGGATGAGGTGCTGGACCGTTTTCTGGAGTTCGCCGGGGATCTGCCGGTGCTGGGCCACAATATTCTGTTTGATTTCAGTTTTTTGAAGCGGGCGGCAGTGAACCGCCAGCGTGAATTTGAACGGCAGGGAGTGGATACCCTGGCGCTGTGCCGGCATTTTATGCCAAAGGATGTCAGGAAAAGTCTGAATGCGGCCTGTGCCTTCTGCGGGATCCGGCGGGAGGGATCCCACCGTGCCCTGGGGGATGCCAGGGACGCGCACCGGCTGTACCAGCGGCTTCTGGCCCTTTACGGAGAATCGGAGCCGGAAGCATTTGCGGGGAGGAATCTGATCTATAAAGTAAAACGGGAACAGCCTGCTTCTGAAAAGCAAAAAGAGGGGTTGCGGGATTTACTAAAATATCATAAAATAGATTTACCTTTGCAGATTGACTCCCTGAGCCGCAGCGAGATCTCGCGGATCCGGGATAAGATCATCTCGCAATATGGGAGAATTGGCAGTACAGGAAGAGGTGAAGATAATGATGAACAATAAGACCAAGAAGATTATCAGCACGATCATCGTAGTGATCCTTGTGATCGCCATGGTATTGCCGGTAGTGCTTAGTGCCCTGGCATTCTGATTGTGTGTTTTTTTGAGGGGCAGGATGGCCTGCCCGGATAAATGTGGATTTGAGGAGAGATTATGATGAAGCGGCTTACAGTTCCGACATTCGGACGAATAGAAAAACGCAGGGCGGCGGGAGTATTTGCTGCGGTTATGGCAGCGGGGCTTCTGATGGCCACACCGGTCTGGGCGGAGGAGGCGAGACTCCCTGAGGGAATCTTTGTCGGGGATTTCAGTCTGGGCGGCATGACCGAGACAGAGGCAGAGGAGATGATCCAGACCTACATGAAATCCCAGGAGAAGCGCCGGGTTCATCTGGGCGTGGACGGCAGTCCGGTGGAGGTCACTGCCGGGGAGCTGGGCTTTTACTGGAAGAACCCGGATGCGGTGAAGGAAGCGGCTGGCCATGTTATGGGCGGGAACCTGATCCAGCGCTATATGGAGCTTAAGGATCTGGAGAAGACCCCGGTGCACATTGACCTGGAAACCGGCGTAGAGGAAGAAAAGATAGCTGCCCTTATTCAGGAGCGCTGTACAGATATGCTTCCGGAACCGCAGAATGCCACCATCAGCCGGGTAGACGGCGCGTTTCAGATCACGCCGGGGGTCACCGGCAAGACCGTGGATGCCGGAGCCACGAAGCAGGTGCTGGACAGGGAGCTGGCAAAGGTTCAGGAAGGGGATCTGGAGGCAGATGCCGTGATCATCTTAACGGAACCGGCTGTAAAGGAAGGGGATCTTGCAAGCATCCAGGATGTGCTGGGTACCTTTTCCACGGATTTCAGCAGCAGCGGCGCGTCACGGTCAGCCAATCTGTCCAACGGGGCCTCCAAGATCAACGGCCATGTACTGATGCCGGGGGAGACTCTGAGCGGGTATGAGTGCATGCATCCTTTTACTATAGCCAACGGCTACCGTACGGCGGCGGCTTATGAGAACGGCCAGGTAGTGGACAGCATCGGCGGCGGTGTGTGCCAGATCGCGACTACCCTGTACAATGCGGCCCTGCGGGCGGAGCTGGAGATCACCCAGCGGCAGAACCATTCCATGATTGTGGGCTATGTAAGGCCTTCCATGGATGCGGCCATCGCAGGCACCTATAAGGATATCAAGATTACCAATAATTACAGTACCCCCATCTACGTAGAAGGGGGAACCTCCGGCAGAACCCTGACCTTTACCATATATGGCAAAGAGACCAGACCGGCCAACCGGAAGGTGGAATATGTATCGGAGACCCTGCGGGTGGTGGATCCGGGCGCGCCCACGGAGCGTGTGGACGCTTCCATGGCTCCAGGTACCAGACGCCAGGTTCAGTCAGCCCACCGCGGCCTGAAATCACGGCTCTGGAAGGTGGTCTCTGTAGATGGCAATGAAACCGAGCGCACCCTGCTCAATGAGGATACTTATAATGCTTCCAAGGCCATCGTTCTGGTAGGGCCGCCTGCCCCGGTACAGCCCGTGGTGGATCCGTCTCTTATACCGGAACAGTCAGGCGGGGAAGCCGGCCAGGAAGGTCAGGCCGGGGGAGATTCTGGTCAGCCCGGTCAGGCCGGTCAGTCCAGCGGAGCAGGAGTGTCAGGCGGCGTGAGCGGTCCGTCAGAATCGTCAGGCGGCACAGACCCGGCAGGACAGTCAGGCCCGTCAGCGGGAGAGTCCGGTCAGGGAGGCCAGACAGCAGGCTCCCCGGCGGGAGACTCCGGTCAGACAGCCCCGGCGGCCGGGGACTCAGGCCAGAGCGGACAAGCATCAGGAGATTCAGGAGCAGCTGCACCTGCGCCGGCAGAACCGTCTCCGGCAGCTCCGTCCCCTGCAGCGGCGGAACCGTCTCCGGCAAATCCGTCCCCCGCAGCGGAAGCAGCTCCGGCGGATCCTGCGCCGGCAGCAGCGGAATAGGCTTTGGTAAATTCTGTTCCCGCCCGCGGCATCAGCAGCTCCGGACGGATCGCCGGGGTGCCTGTAAATAGCCACAGAAAGGGGCCGGGATCACCATGATTCATAAAATAGAGAGAGACAATACCGGCCTCATGGCCCCGGGCCAGGATCTGGTGGTGGCCGGATGGCCGGGAGCTGCCGGGACGGTCCTGGCAGTGAAGGCTGCACGGCGGGAGCTGGAAGCCTGGTTTTCCGGGTCATATCTGGACGAGATCGTTTCCGGCCGGTTTAAGGTCTGTCTCCCCGGCCGGGAACACTGGCAGGAGCTGGGGATCACCGATGCGGAGCCAATGGGCGAAGGCGGAGTTCTGGTTACCATCTGGAATCTGTCCGGCGCCTATGGACTGGGGGTGGAATTTGTCCTCCGGGACATTCCTCTGCGCCAGGAGACCATCGAGATCTGCGAACGGCTGGACTTAAATCCCTACCGGTTCTACGCGGCAGGAAGTTATCTTATGGCTTCCCCCAACGGCGGCCAGCTGGTGAAGAACCTGGCCCGGATGGAGATCCCCGCAGCCGTGGTCGGCAGGGTCACCGGCGGCAACGCCCGGGCGGTTATCCATGGGGAGACCATCGCGTATCTGGAGCGGCCAAGACGGGATGAGCTGAATAATTTATATGATAAATGGCGGCTTACTGCCAGTCTTCAGACACATTCTGGTAAAACAGACTCTTAATATATATAAAATAAATAACAGGAGGCAATCAGACATGAGAGAGAAAATTCTTGCGGTTATGGAAAAAAACAGCAGAATCGATATTAAGGACCTGGCGGCGCTGCTGGGAGAAAGCGAAGTAGCGGTAGCCAATGAGATTGCCGAGATGGAGAAGGAAAATATCATCTGCGGATACCACACCCTGATCAACTGGGACAATACCAGCGAGGAGAAGGTGGTGGCGCTGATCGAGGTGAAGGTGACACCCCAGCGGGGGATGGGCTTTGACAAGCTTGCAGAGCGCATCTACCAGTACAGTGAGGTGACGGCAGTATATCTGATGTCGGGAGCATTTGACTTTACGGTGATTATTGAGGGGAAGACCATGCGGCAGGTGGCACAGTTCGTGTCAGATAAACTGGCGCCGCTGGAGTCCGTACTGAGCACGGCGACCCATTTTGTGCTGAAAAAATACAAGGATCATGGCACAGTCCTCTGTGACCAGATCCAGGACGAAAGGATGCTGATTACACCGTGAGAAATCCATTATCTGAGAAGATTGTGACGATTCCCCCGTCAGGGATACGGAGGTTTTTTGATATTGCAAACAGTATGGAGAATGTGGTGTCCCTGGGCGTGGGCGAGCCGGACTTTGACACTCCCTGGCATATCCGGGAGGAGGGCATCTACTCCCTGGAAAAGGGCCGCACCTTCTACACGGCCAATGCAGGTCTGCGGGACCTGCGGGTGGAGCTACATAACTATGTAAAACGCAAATACCAGGCTGAGTACGACCCGGACAAGGAGATTCTGGTGACTGTAGGCGGCAGCGAGGCCATCGATATAGCCATGAGGGCCATGCTGGATCCCGGGGATGAAGTACTGGTGCCCCAGCCCAGCTTTGTCTCCTATGTGCCTTGCGCGGTTCTGGCAGGAGGCGTGGCGGTTCCCATTGATCTGGAGGAGAAAGACCAGTTCCGGCTGACTCCGGAGAAGCTTCTGGAGAAGATCACGCCAAAGAGCAAGCTGCTGGTGCTGCCCTTCCCCAACAATCCCACCGGTGCCATCATGACCCGGCCTGAGCTGGAGCAGATCGCCCGGATCGTGGAGGAACATGATCTGTTTGTGCTGTCGGATGAGATCTATGCGGAGCTGACCTTTGGGGAGGAGCGGCATGTGTCCTTTGCTTCCCTGCCGGGGATGCGGGAGCGGACAGTGCTGATCAACGGTTTCTCCAAGGCATTTGCCATGACCGGATGGCGTCTGGGCTATGCCTGTGGGCCGGAGAACATTCTCAAACAGATGCTCAAGATCCACCAGTTTGCCATTATGTGCGCGCCTACCACCAGCCAGTTTGCAGCTATTGACGCTTTGCGCAACAGCGACAGTGATGTGGATCATATGCGGGAATCCTACGATCAGAGGCGCCGTTTCCTGCTTCGTTCCTTTGAGGAAATGGGGCTGGAATGCTTTGAACCCCTGGGGGCATTTTACGCCTTCCCCAGTGTACAGCGGTTCGGGATGACTTCGGAGGAATTCGCTACCCGTCTGCTCCATGAGGAGCGGGTGGCTGTGGTGCCGGGAACCGCTTTCGGCGACAGCGGCGAGGGGTACCTGCGAATCTCCTATGCCTATTCCCTGAAGAGTCTGAAAGAGGCACTGGGCCGCATGGAGAAGTTTATCCGGCATCTGGATGCTTCTGTATAGGAAAGTAGAAAAGGGATGAAACTGTGAATATAGTACTATATGAGCCGGAGATGCCGTTGAATACAGGCAATATCGGCAGAACCTGTGTGGCTACCAACACCCGGCTCCATCTTATAGAACCCCTGGGTTTCCACCTCAGCGACAAAGCGGTGAAACGTGCCGGACTGGACTACTGGGACAAGCTGGATGTGACGGTCTACTACGATTATCAGGACTTCCTGGACCGCAATCCGGGGGCCAGGATCTATATGGCCACCACCAAAGCCCAGCAAAGCTATACAGATGTGGCCTACGAGCCGGATTGTTATCTCATGTTTGGCAGTGAAAGCAGGGGGATCCCCGAGGAGATCCTGGTGCAGCACAAGGAAACCTGTGTACGGATTCCCATGTGGGGAGACATCCGCTCTCTGAATCTGGCCAATTCTGCGGCCATTGTTCTGTATGAGGCGCTGCGCCAGAATGGCTTTGAGAAAATGAACCGGATCGGACAGCTGCACCGGCTGGAATGGAGCTAGAGTGTGTCTGAAAATTCATTTCCGGCACCTGCACGTCTGCGAAGCTGGACGCAGGCCCTGCTACGCCGTTGTTTCACAGACGCGCAGCTGACACGAATATCAGGCACTGCTTACTTCGGGATTACTGCAATGATGTACCAGGAGGATGGAGGGTGAGGGGGGAGTCCGCATGGCGGACTCCTTTGCGCATCCGCCGGAACAGTAACATATTATCTAACGGAAATGAGGCGTGCATATGCTGGAAGTAACCGGACTTAGTAAGTCCTATGGAAAACAGAAGATTTTGACAGAGGTCTCCTTTACCGCGGCCCCCGGTGCCTGTGCAGGCATCATCGGGAGCAACGGATGTGGTAAGACCACGCTTCTGTCCATTCTGGCCGGTGCGGTGAAGGCGGATCAGGGCAGTATCCGCTATCAGGGCCAGGAGGCAGTGGGGGCTCCGGCTGTATTTGCCAGGGCTGTGGCCTATGTGCCTCAGGAGAATCCGCTGATTGAGGAACTGACGGTCCGGGATAATCTGTCCCTCTGGTACAGGGGAAGCCGCAGAGAGCTGGAGCGGGATTTAGAAGAAGGGGCGGCTGCCATGCTGGGAATCCCCGCCATGCTGAAAAAGCCGGTGTCCAGATTGTCCGGCGGCATGAAGAAACGTCTCAGTATTGCCTGCGCACTCTCAAACCATGCATCAACCCTGATCCTGGATGAGCCGGGAGCGGCCCTGGACATGGAGTGTAAGGCAGATATCCGCGCGTACCTGATCCAGTATCAGAAGGCAGGCGGCACTGTGCTTCTGACCTCCCACGAGAGGACGGAGCTGGAGCTGTGTACCCAGATGTATGTGCTGAAGGACGGACGGCTGCAGCAGGTGGAGCCGGGACTTTCGGAGGAGCAGATGATCAGATGTATCCGGTGATATGAAGATATTTCGAATTTATTGGAGGTAATGTACACGACAACATTGAGACAAAGTGCTATTGCCGGATTGGAGCGGGTAGCAGAAGAACAACTGGGTGCGATCATTTAATTTATTAAAAATTTACTGGGTGAAGCGGAAATAAAAAAGAGAGACTGGAATTTGGAATAATTTATTATGCCGCCTACAGAGAGAGGACAAGATGCAGACGCTTATGTAAGGGAGTTAGTTTTTCCCGTGTTTGAAAATTATTAGAGGAGGAACAAATTATGAAATGTCCAAATTGTGGAACAGAAATGAATGACATGGAAAAAGTATGCAGCGCATGCAATACGCCGCTGGATGGCAATGTAGCATCTGGAAATGCTGCCGAAGCCGGAACAGGGCAGCAGGAAGCGGCAGCAGAGGCGAAATTCGGGGATGTTCTTGCCAGTGCAGCAGGTTCAGCCGCGCCGGAAGCAGGAAAATCAGCACAGCCTGATGGACAGCCGGCACCAGGGGAATCTGCCGGGGCCATAGAAGATTCTGGTGCGGCCCCGTCTGCGGATCCGCGTCCCTACATTCCGGCAGATCCCCCGGCCCAGTCTCCTAAAAAGACCGGGAAGGTAGTGGCTGCCGCAGTGGCGGCAGTGGCAGTTATCGGTGTGGGAGCATTTGGCGTCAGCCGGATGATGGCTAAGGATCCCAAGGAAGTAGTTGTCGACGCTTTCAAGAATGTGTACTCAAAAGACCAGACCAATCCGGCGGAGGATATCTTCGGGTTCACGGAGCTGGCGGAATTGAGCCGGAGCGGCAATGTGGAGGCGTCCATGAGCCTGGTTCTGGATGACTGTTCGGAGGCCCAGGTGGAGCAGTATAAGGGACTGGGCCTGACTGTGGATGAGAAGTTTGACCGGGAAAATAAGAAATTTGTCGTAGATATCGGGGCCATTTACAATCATATGGATCTGGTGCACATGAATATGTACTACGGCGACGATACCCTTATGGTGGCGGTGCCGGAGCTGGTGGATGAGGTGTTTGTGGCTGATCTGGGCGACGGACTGGCGGAGCGGGTGAAGAATTCCCCGACCCTGGGGCCGGTGATGGAGCAGCAGGGTGTGGATGTGGAAGGCCTCATGGACTACGTGAAAGAGGTCATGGAGATGGCCCAGAACGAGCAGAGCAATGATCCCTACGGGATCCAGGCTGCCTTAAACCGTTACAAAGAAGGCTGCAAGGCCCAGGAGAATTTCAAGGCAGCCCTGACTGTGGAGAAGGCCGGGAAAGGCCAGTACCAGATGGACGGGCAGCAGGTTTCCTGCCAGGGCTACCAGGTGCATATCAGCAAGGATTCGGTTATTGAATTTCTGCGGACGTCCTCGGATTTCTTCCTGCAGGATGAGGAACTGAAGGAGGCTTACCTGAAAAACCTGAGAACCGGCACCAGGCTTTTGGAGCTCATGGGAACCCCGGGGGCACTTTCCGCAGAAGAGACGCAGCAGGAGGTGTATGACAGCATCAGCGAGCAGGCGGAGGAGATGATCAGCCAGCTTGACAGAGGGATGCAGGATGTAGATATGACGGTCTATGTGGATAAAAAGGGCCGTCTGGCTGCACTTGAGGGAGTCACGATTCTGGTGCAGGAGGATGGAAACCAGGTGCCGGTGAGATTTTCCGTGAATCTGGAGGGCGGTACATATCTGACCCAGAATGCCCAGGCTGCAGTCAGGCTGGAGCTGCCGGATGAGCCTCTGGAGCTGAAGCTGGAAAAGAGCGGGATCTACGACAGCAGACAGCTTACCTGCGCTTACCGGCTGGTCTGCAATGAGACAGAGGTGCGGTTGGAGAGCGAATACACGGTGGAAGGCGGCGACTACCGGATCTATGGAAATGTGGCTATGGAAGGCGAGGATCAGGGCAGTCTGGAGCTGCAGGGCATCGTAGACAAGCTGGAGAAGGGCAAATCCATCCACCTGGACATGGATGTGATCCGTCTGGAGGTAGCGGCGGTTCCCTTAGACCTGACCATGAGCGGCGAATATTATATCGGGTCTATGACCGGTGTGGTTCAGGAGCCCCAGGGCCAGCCCATGGATGTGTTCGAAGCTACAGAGGAAGAGTGGCAGGCCGTGATGATGCGGGCATTCTTCTCCCTGATGGGAATCATGGGACAGATTGGGTAAAAGACAAGAGGAAGTAATGGAATGTTAATACGTTTCGCGTTCTGGAAAATGGAGATAAAGAGAGCGTTGCAGAGAGTTCCGCAACTGTTTGCCGGGGTGGTGGTGCTGATGTTTCTGGCGGGCACCACCGCCCTTTTTGCAAGCCGCGCCCTATATGGGGAGCAGGCGGCCGGACGTATCCCTGTGGCAGTGGTTTTGCCGGAGGAGGAGCTTCTGGCGAAAAAGGCGCTGTCCATGATCACGTCCCTGGACAGTGTGAAAAGTATGTGCGATTTTGTATACCAGGACAGGGAGACTGCCCTGGAAATGCTTAAGGCCGGGGAGGTCTATGCGGTAATGGAGGTGCCGGAGGGCCTGGTTCAGGGAATCATGGATGGAAGCAATGTACCTGTCCGGATCTATTTCCCGGAAAATGCAGGAATCGAGAGCCGGATTTTCCAGGAGCTTACAGATGCGGGAGCCGGGATCCTCAGTGCTGCCCAGGCCGGGATCTACGCCGGGGACCAGCTATGTGCGGCCTATGGGCTGGAATCGCAGATTCCGCTGCTGGAACAGGACCTGAACAGGATCTTTTTGTCCTACAGCCTGCCCAGGGAAGATTATTTCAGGCATATACAGGTGGATGCCACCGGGGATCTGGGAACAGCAGGTTTCTATGGGGCCAGTGCTTATATACTGATTCTGCTGCTATGTGCGGTTCCCGTGTCCGGATATCTGCTTCCCTACAGGCCAGTGCTGGAGCGGAAGCTGGGCATGGCCGGTATGGGGCCCCTGACCCAGGTGCTGGCGCGGACCGGGGGGCTTGGGGTTCTGATGATGGCGGCTACGGGACAGATCGTTTTGATGGTGGCGTCCATGGGGCAAATGGTTCTAAAGGATGCATCCACCAGGCAGATGGCGGCGGGTATGGCCGCGCCGGGGGATCTGGCAGATATATTCTTTTCTCTGAAGGCCGGAATAGGGGACAGCTTTTCAAAAGCCGGGGTGTGGGACAGTCTGACGGATAAGCTTCTCCTGGCTGTGACTGTGACAGCTGTCTGTTTTGCTGTGGCTGCGGTGGCTGTGCTGGTCTACCGTCTGGCAGGAAGCCTGCTGGGAGGGATCATGCTGCTGTTTCTGCTGGCCACGGTCCAGCATTTCCTGGCGGGTGGATTCCTGCCGCTGGTATTCCTTCCGGCATCGGTGAAGAGGCTGGCGCCGGTACTGCCTTCCGGCATTCTGATGGACGCGGTGGGTATGGCTCTGACAGCTCATTGGGACGGGATGGTCTTCGGACGGCTGGGACTGCTGGCAGCAGGCGCCGTGGGGATCGCGGCATTGTGGCAGGCAGGAGGTGAGCGGAGATGAGAAGTGTGGCAATCTGGTTTTTTCTGTCCTGCAAACGGTACGTGCATAAGATTTCTTTTCTGGCGATTCTGCTGCTTCTGCCGGTGGTAACGATATTTGTGCGGGGGCTGGAGCAGAAGGAAGGGACAGAGATCCGGATCGCGGTGTGGCCAGAGGTGAGCGGGCAAAATGCTGTGACCTCCCTGGAGTGGACGCTGGCCCAGGATCTGGCAAACCGCGGGGCGGCGGAAGGGATGTTCCGCTTCTATTTGTGCGACAGTGAGGAGCAGCTTAAGGAGGAGGTGGCATCCCGTCGGGCCGAGTGCGGCTATGTGATTGGTGCGGACCTGCGGAAGAAGCTGGGTGCCAATGATTACAAGCGGTGTATCCGGGTGTATTCGGCGCCTTCCACCGTGACGGCAAAGCTGTCGGCTGAGGTTGTATTTTCCATGCTGATGGCGCGTTATGACAAGGAACTGTTTCAGAACTATGTGGAGAACGGGGAAGCGCTGCTGCCATTGTCCGGACAGGAAAGTACACAAGCTTTACTGGCGGAAAGCGGCGCCCTCTATGATGCCTGGATGGAGAACGGGGGAACCTTCCGGTTCGAGTATGAGACGGTGGGAGAGACGGCAGACGCAGATAATGGGGCCGGCACGTCTGTTTCCGGATCCCATACTCCCTCTCTTTTTCCGGTTCGTGGCATCGTGGCAGTATATATTTTCGTGGCAGGACTCTACAGCGCGGCAGTCAGCTTGTCTGATGAACGAAAAGGGCTGTTCCTGGCGCTTCCGGCAGCCATCCGGATCCCGTGTCAGCTGGCAGCTATGACCGGCCCGGTAGCTCTGGCGGCCCTGGCCGGTCTTCTGGCCCTGGCAAGCGGCGGCAGCATGGGGCAGCCGGTGCGGGAGCTTGCGGTTATGGCAGCTTATATCGTGGCGACGGCAGCATTTTCCTGGATTCTCCGCACGGTCTGCCGGCGGGAGGCAGTAGTCTGCTGTCTGATCCCCTTCTTCCTGACCGGAAGCCTGCTGTTCTGCCCGGTGATCGTGGATGTGGGGCGGTATGTTCCGGGGATGGACGGGGTGGGGAGAATGTTTCTGCCCTGGTATTATCTTGGGATGTTTTAAGTGTTTTACATTGACCGAACCTATATATGTTTAAACAAATGCCCGTTATCTGCTATATGGCTGATAACGGGCATAATGGTGCTCACGAAATTTCCTCTCCAGTGATTGCATTAAATCGAATTGAATATCTGCTGTCTTCAACCGACTCTCCGTTTACTTCAAAATCGACACACCATACCGGAATCAAATCCATTTCCGTAAAAGAGTCTTTTCTCAGAAGCGGGAAATACTCCATCCAGATATTCTTTGCCCTGAATTCGTTTTTTAAAATCCCGCTGCCGAATTTTTTTATAATTGCTTCCTTGATACCGTCTTCACCTATGATAGCTGCTTCCTTCTGATGTTCGTCATAAGGCTCAAACATTCCCGCCATGGTTATCATTTCAATCCCGTTATTTGATAGCAATGCCGTTACAGCAGTCGGATAAGCCAAAAATCTCTCACTCGTTTGCCGCAGATTTGGCTCATTCCGGTATACGGGAATCCCATTTACATCCATTCGAAAAATGATCCGGTACACTTCCATGCCATCGTCAAACGTATCGTTTCCATATCCCTTTGCTGACAAAAACTGATAGCCGGTATCTTCCATAATTGCCTTTTTCACGTTCTCAAGATCCGCCTGATCCATAGCAACCACATCGAGAGCTTCCAGCTCTCCACCCACTCCAAGCATTCCGGTAAAGCTCTGCATCCTTGCAATAGCATCCGCCTGGGACATAAAAGACAGATCCTTGTCATCTGTCAGGCCCATTTCCCCTGCATAGGAGCAATAGGTGTCCAAATGGCTTGCCATATCATTTCTTTGATATGTAAGTGAGCCGCCCGAAAATTCATCGCTCCCATCATCAATAATGAGGGTGCCTTCTGCATTTTGTCCTATTGCTTCCTGCACCTTATCATAGTCAAAGGTTTTTAACTGCGTTGCATACTCATAAAGACTGCTTTCCGGCATTTTCAATTCCGCACTGATGAATAAATTTTCATTCAGCTTTTCATCTATGAAAACGGTTGTGTCTTGTTCATCTCCGGCATCAGCATATGTTTCGACCTGGGTTTCAATAATCTGAGTACCTGCATCTATACTGCCATAATCAATATTTGATTGTTCTTCATTCTGAGGTGTATAGGCGCATCCTCCCAGCAATGCCAAAAGAACCACCAAACCTATTGCAGTCTCTGTTATTTTTCTGATTTTTTTCATACTAACCTGACCTCCACTTATCTTGACATAATTTTTGTAATCTTCGTCATTGTCTTCCTCCTTCGAACAATGACTTTATCACAAAAGTGGACGCTGTGCCGTTTCCTGTCATAATTAATATATATTTTTGTAAAAATTTATAAGCGCATGACCAGAATATCGCCATGCGCTTATGCAAACGAAAAGCATGTTTGCAACAAACCTTCTCATCCGATTTGCCGCCCGTATGCCCGCGACCGCTACGTATTCTTACGGTCAGCGCGGTGAATGCGCAGACTTCTCTGAACTGTTACCTGGCATTCTTTTTTTGCCTTTACAGCTCATTTTCCATTCTTGACATATACAGTAGCAGATCAACGTAGAATATGCCGTCCTGTGTGGTGACTTCCATTGTTCCATTGTACTTCTCTACAATTTTCTTCACATTTTTCAATCCGATTCCGTGCTGTTTTGTGAAAGGCTTGGTTGTCTTTAAGACCATATCTTTTCCATTTTGTTTCTCACACAAAATCTGGGAGGATTCAAAACTGTTCTTAATTTTCACCTTCAGAATCCCTCTTTTTAGTTTAATATGAACACTCAGATATTTATTTTCCGTCTTGCCCGCTGCCTCAATGGCATTTTCAAGCAGATTTCCCAACAGGACATTGATATCAAAAGAATGTCTGACCTTTTCTGGCAGTATGACTTTTACATCCACAGTTTTCAGTTCCTTCTTGGCCTTCTGGAGCATAAAATTGAGTACACTGTCAATCTCCAGATTTCCAGATGCAACGATCTCATTTGGATTCTGGAGAAATGAATTCATTTC
>Ga0137308_101202_pt1 | contig 28207 bp, 19 predicted proteins | sample Inofrocosms_June_FD_97181 | JGI IMG/M metagenome (GOLD analysis project Ga0137308, IMG submission 97181) | Mouse cecal microbial communities from Vienna, Austria - N-Acetylneuraminic and N-Acetylglucosamine D2O microcosms_June | ecosystem: Host-associated > Mammals > Digestive system > Large...
AACCATGTCTGCAGTTTCACATGCATAAAGCCGAGATGTTTATCAAGGAAGTAGAAATAAAAATATTTACATTTGCGGTTCACGGTATCAAGGGAAAGCCGCCCATTGTCATGTTTTTTCGGCTGAAGGGTCTGGCAGCACTCAACAACAGAAAGGATGCAGATGAGCCCTTCATCTACCGGATGATCCTTTAGAGCCTGTAAAGCGGTCTGCTCTTTGGAAGTTTTTGAAGATGTAAGATAGATCAAAGGCCTGTTTTCGAGGGCGGCCATGCTTTCGGCATGGGAAACGATACTGGCAGTCACCTGGTTTGCATAGGCGGAAAAATCTTTGAGCAGGACATTCTGTCCGGAAAGGAAAAATCCTTTCCCGGATGTAGAAAAGAATTGTCGGATATGTCCTTTGATGATCATCCTGTCAAAAAAAGAAAATGTGCCATTGATTTTATCCTGAAATTGTTCTAATATAGTGTTCATAGGATCATCCTTTCGTATGAATGCTTGCAGGGGAATTTAGTTCCCGATGGATTGGTACACAGATACCGTATTATGTGCATTATAGCACGTGCATCTACGAAAAGGGTGATCCTTTTTTAGTTTGATTGCAGCCAATGGCTGCGGTATGTTATAATGAAAAAAATATCAGGAAAGCTGCGAGGGTAAATCTGTGTTGATCAAGGTATCAAATTATATTGCTGAAAAATTAGTGGAAGAGGGAATTCAGCATGTCTTTTCCGTAACAGGCGGAGGGGCCATGCATTTAAATGACGGTCTCGGCCATCAAAAGGGGCTTCATTGTATTTATAATCATCATGAGCAGGCCTGTGCGATTGCCGCAGAAAGCTATGCAAGAATACACGGTTGTATTGCCGCCGTATGCGTGACTACCGGGCCGGGAGGAACGAATGCGATTACCGGCGTTGTCGGAGGATGGCTGGATTCCATACCAATGCTGGTTTTATCCGGACAGGTTCGCTATGATACCACGGCCAGATGGTCGGGCGTGGGCATACGGGCACTGGGAGATCAGGAGTTCGATATCTGCACGGCTGTGGAAAGCATGACAAAGTACTGCGAAATGGTGACGGAACCGAAAAGAATCAGATACTGCCTTGAGAAGGCCTTATACCTTGCGCAGTCCGGACGTCCCGGCCCCTGCTGGCTTGACATTCCTTTGAATGTACAGGGCGCCTATGTGGACAGCGAAGAGCTGGCCGGATTTGACGCCGCGGATTATGAAGCGGGAGGGACCGGCTGGCGGCAGAGGGCCAAAGCGAATGGCGAAAAAGAGCCGACGGATGATGAAATTTTCGCAGATTATCCGATTATGGAGCAGGATTATGCCGGAAAAGGTGAAAAAAGGCAGTCTCTTCCAAAACCTTTGCAGAGGGAACTGTTACTTCAGGTGATCGAGCGCATCCGGACGGCAAAACGCCCCGTATTTAATGCCGGGAACGGCATACGGATTGCAAAGGGACATGAAGCATTTCTTCAGCTTGCGGAGCTTTTGGGAATACCGGTGGTGACCGGGTGGAACAGCATTGATGCGATTTGGGACGATCATCCGCTATACGTCGGGCGTGCGGGAAACATGGGCGATCGCCCGGGAAATTTCGCAATTCAGAACAGCGACCTTGTCTTTTCCGTGGGAAGCCGTCTCAGCATCCGCCAGGTCGGATACAATTACACAACCTGGGCAAGGGAGGCTTATGTGATTATGAACGACGTGGATCAGGAGGAACTGCTAAAGCCCACGCTCCACGTGGATCTGCCCGTACATGCCGATTCCAGAGAGTTCATGGAAATGCTGATCCGGCAGCTGCGGCAAAGCGAAAAAGAAGGACAAATCACTTTTCCCCTGTTTAAGGGCGGCGAAGGCATTAAGAATACGAGCTGGCTGGAGACCTGCCGGATGTGGAAAGAAAAATACCCGGTCGTTCAGCCAAAACATATGGCCCATACGGACCAGGAACCTGCAAATGTTTATGCCCTCGTGAAAGAACTCAGCGAACGTCTTTGCGAGAACCAGATCACCGTGGTGGGAAACGGCTCCGCCTGCGTGGTTGGCGGACATGCCTATGTGATAAAGAAAGGTCAGCGTTTTATATCAAATTCCGCTATCGCATCCATGGGATACGATTTGCCGGCGGCGATTGGCGCATACCTGGCAGACAGCAGGCAGGATGTGATTCTACTCACGGGAGAAGGCAGCATTCAGATGAATCTGCAGGAGCTGCAGACGATTATCCATCATCAGCTGCCCATCAAAATATTTTTGATTAATAACGGCGGTTACCATTCGATCCGCCAGAGCCAAAAGAACTTTTTTGGGGAACCTCTGGTAGGTGTTGGCGTCGACAGCGGCTTTGAAGGCCCCGATCTGAGTTTTCCCCAGATGAGCAGGCTGGCAGACGCTTACGGTTATCCCTACCTTGCTGCATACCACAACAGCGAGCTTGCGGGCGCCATTGAAAAAACCCTGGCCGCAGAGGGTCCGGTAATCTGTGAGTTCTTTGTCAGCAGCGATCAGAACTTTGAACCCAAATCCGCAACCAAGCGGCTGGACGACGGGACGCTGGTTTCCCCGCCGCTCGAGGACCTTGCCCCGTTTTTGCCGGATGCGGAAATGGACGAGAATATGATTATTAAAAGGATATGATCAAAAAACCAGAACTTGTTTGTCCTGCCCTTATCAATTGACAGGATACGAAAAGTCGCAGACAGTAAGCGTGAAATGTGGGGCATATGAATTAATTTAATGCCCCACAAAACGTATCCGTTTTTATACCACGCTTTTCAGCCAATTTCTTTCATCACCTTTGCCCAAACTTCCCTGCCTCTGTGCCAGATAGACAAGAACTCCTCGCTTCCCAAAGGGCAGGGCCTCTTTCCCATCTCTATCGTTATGCTCGGCGTATTGTACGCCAGCATGGCGTAATCGCCAAGGCCTCCGAGAACAACGCTGGCAGAGGCCTGGCAATTCACCATTTGATAGCGGTTCAAGTCTGAGACCGTCTGTGCCAGCTTACGTGAGGCATCTGACATTGCAGCCGAGTTACCGGCAACATCATAATAGATTAACTGCCCTCTGGAATGATAATTCAAAATACAATTGTATTTATTATTTTTAATCTGATTTTCCAGCACGATCGTCTCGGGTTCCGAATCTGCAGAATACCCCTTAAAAAATTCACATCCCGGGTTCTCCTTCTGTTGGATCTCGCTCCAGCCAGCCCCGAAATTTCTGTTAATATCCACCCCGTTTGCATTGGCTTTCCATAATGACAGATATTCCTCATAAGAAATAATCTCATCATAGCCATCTGCGTACCTGTCATAAGACGGATTGGCATACGTGTCATACCAGTAAAGATCCCCGTTGGAATCCTCTGCATGAATCAGAGTTTCCTTATCTCTTTCATAGGCCGCTCTCATCATTTCAAGGCGTTGCGGGGATGAAACGGCATCTTCTCCCATCTGGCTGATCGAGACACCGTCCGGATTGGACATTGGAATGATATGCAATACGGTATGATCAAACAACTCCGAGTAAAGAGTGTCCTCGTAATAACCCCTGTCATAATTTGCGGCATAATATTCAAGCAGCTTCATCACCTGCTGACAGCTCATATATTCCCTTCCGTGAATGCCCGCCTGAATAAATATTCTATTTTCTGCATCAGGATTTCCCAGCACTGCCCGATACAGGTTCCGTCCCTCGGCACTCTGTCCGAGGACATCCAGGGTTACATGCTCCCCGTACTTACCGGCTATTTCCTGAAGATCCGCTTCCATAGCTTCGTATGTATATCTGGCATCCCTGGTATCCACAACCGTCAGTTCTTCCGCATCATATTCGTAAGAAACCTTAATGCAATAGTCTGCCGCACAGTAGCCTTCATATGCCCCGTCCAATGTTGCCACATGACAAAAGCTCTTACCCCCCGCCTCCTTTGTCTCTCCCACCGCCCGAAGCATTGTTTCCGGATAAATTCTCGTAACTACATCGTCTCCAAAACCCGGATTTTGGCGCATCGACATATATTCGATGGGAACCGCAACATAAAGATCATACTCCCGTTCCGGAATTTCCATCCTGATTTCCTCTGCCGGTTCCTCCACAATCACTTCTTCCTCTTTTTCTTTTCGGAAACAGGCTCCAAACGTTCCCGACAAAAGAACTACAATCACAATCATTCCCGTTCTTTTCCAGATCTTCTTCCTCATTTGTCTCTCCCGGCTCCACTATTCCACATAAGAATATTCCAGATAATTTATGACGCCCTGGGTAATGCCCTCAGCCATTTTTTGCTGCATTTGAGGATCCTGCATTTTCTGATCCTCTTCTCTGTTCGTCATATATCCCATTTCCAAAATTGTCACAGGAACCGTACACCAGTTAATTCCGGAATAATTGTCTCTTTCCCAGATCTCTTTCCTGTGAAATCCTGTTGCCTGCGTATAAGCGTTTAAGACCGCTGCAGCAAGCCTTTTACTCTCCTCATAATACCTGACTACATCATATTTACTTTCACTCGTACTGATAATCGTCATAGAACCGCTTGCTTCAGGATTTTCGCTTCCGTCTGCGTGGATCCTGATAAAAGCATCCGCTTCAATCCGGTTTGCCACCATGGCCCTTTCCACATTGCTCACATTCACTTCCGCCGTCCTGCGTATCATGACCGCCGTGTATCCCTGCTCTTCCAAAAGCGCTTCAACCAGCAAAGAGATCGTCAGATTAAGCTGATTTTCCGGCTGGCCGCTGACCACTCCCTGGGTCCCGGAAGCCACCTTTGGCTTGGTATCCGTCTCCCCCGGCCCGATGGGTTCCCTATCCGGGTTGGGTGCTCCCTGATGTCCTGCGTCCAGTACGATTACTTTATCCTTTTTTCCGAGGAATTCCTCATCCGTCAGTTCTTCTATACAGTCAAACCAGACATATCCCTCGGATCCATCCTCAAGCCTTACTCTGGAATAGCTCCCGCCCTCCTCCAGCAGCAATACGGCATCTCCTCTCCAAAGCTCGCTTACCGCTTCACCCTGCGCATTGGCAGCAACGTCCGCTCCGCCAAATACGGGAAGTCGCTTTACAACCACCCTATACTTTTTTTCCTGGACGGCGGGCTCTTCCTCCGCTTCTTTTTTCACCAGAAAGCGCATCCCTTGCCCGTCTTCTATTCCCTGATACAAAACCACCACCACCATGGCCTGCAGCAACATGCTAATGATCAGCAAAGCGTATAATATGCCCTGAATTATCCTTTTCATCCGCTCAATCACTACTCCCGTTTTTAATGTGTACTTTCGTATTGTGATATAAAATCTTTATTTGCCAATTCATACTGGTTAAAAACGGCTGCCGTGTGTGATTCTGTAAAATCCTCCGGCGCAATCGTTCCTTCATACCAGGACTTGGAATCAAAATAGCTCTGCAGCCCGCTGTCATTAAACCTGCGTCCGTGCCTTGCATAAATTTCATTTCTCGCAATGCGCAGTTCTTCCTTACTCAGGCCGTCCAAATCCTCCTGTGTCAGATACTCGCTGTTGCTGTAAGGCAGAATGTACTCATCCTCATAAGGGATCTCTTCCTCCACCACCTCGGGCGTTGGCGTTGGCTCCGGTGTTGCTATGGGTTCCGTCTCTACCTCAGGTACCGGTTTCACTTCTTGGGATGAGCCACAGGCTTTGATTATAATCACGAGAATAACCGTGACAATTACCAGCAAAATAAATTTTCCTATCCCTTGCATCCCGCTGCTGCCATTTTGCCCGCCTTTCGATCCAACACTCGCTTCTTCTTCCGTCCCTTTTTTTCCAGATTCGGACGGCTTCGGTTTTATCGGCCTTTCCGGTTTCACCGGTCTCTCAAAATAATATCCGCAGAACGGACACTGGTTCGCATCATCCGGTACGTCCGTGCTATTGCATTTTGGACAGACTTTCATGTCTCATCTTCTCCCTTCCGTTTAATCTCTGCGCAATATTTCCGCATATGCTTTCAGATTATCGCTCAGCCGCACAATATCATCAAAGTAAGCGTCAATCTCCTTCATGACACCATTAACCACGTCCCTGACCTCCTCGATTCCTTCATCCTGAAAGCTTTCCTCCAGTTTTTTCAGATACCCGTGAAGCGTCTTTGTCTCTTCATAAATTTCCTTCATCTTTACAAGCGATTCCTGCGCAAGGCCTTCCGCCTCCTCGGCATTTCCAATAAGATACATTTTCTTTCCTCCCTGTGGCTGCACAGATTTTTATCTGGATCTGCCCCTTATCTCTTCCAACTCGTCTCTTATCTGACGATATCTTTTCTCCAGTACCAGAATCCGCGCCTCGCCCTGGTAAACAATCCTGATCACATGATGGCAAAACTCGTACACTCTGTTTATGGCCTCTCGCCCCACCTCGTCCCTCAATACGGGTTCGGCGCTCTGCGCAACCGCCATAAGCTGCTTCGCCTGCGCATCCACGGTTTCACAGTATTTCCTGAACTCGATGCAGAATTGGATACTCGCATCAAGGTCTCTGTTCTTTCCCTGCATATACCACTGCCTCCTTCTCAATCGGCCAGATACGGGAGAAAAAACCTTCCTCTTACCCCGTCGTGACATACCAGCATATCGCCCGGGTTCTCTCCCATGCCCTCCATAAACTTAGCGCTTCCAAAAAAGTCATAACAGCTGTCCTTGTCCTGGAATCCGCTGATCTTAAATTTAAAGTTTTCCAGTTTAATCTCTTTTGCCATTTTGATCGAAAGTGCGGAACTGAAAAAGACAAACTGATAAATCCCTCTCTTGCCTCCCTCGCTGACAAGCTCCTGCAGTTTATCTTTCGGGTCAAAAAGCTGCCGTTCTTCTTTCTTATAAAGAGAATCGTTCCCGAACAGGTCTGAAAACCTGTCTTCCAGACGGTCCTGTAACCTATCCTCAAAAGAATTGCCGCCGGAACTTTTTTCTTCCCTTTCCTTCTCTATCGGAGCAAAATCCTTCAGCATATTCTCCAGACCGAGCCAGAATATCAAAATATCTTCTTTTTGCTGACGGCTTCTGCGTTCAACCATCTCCCTGTGCAGATCCAGAATCGACTCGCAAATCCGCCTATTATCTGAGCTTACATGCAGGCAGTCATTTGTCTGTCTCATTTCATTAAGTTTCTGGCGAATCCTGCTGAAAAAAGCGTCATTATCATCCGCAAAGACATATACCCTTCTTTCCTCTCTGCGCAGAAAGCTTTTAACTGCGTTCAAAAGCAGCCGCCTTTGAAGATCAAAGTTATCTATAATACAGGCCACACTGTTCCCATAGTTTCTCGTAATGGGAATCGCAAAACATTTTTCGAAATTGGACGGCTTTCCGAGATGAAGATAGCAGACACTTCTTCCGTCATCTCTTTTCTTCTCGTATTCTCCCGCCTCCACATCATCAAACACTGCGGGCTTGTTCCCATCCACAATAAATGCCTCTTTTCCCTGTCCATATATTCTCGCCGCCTTCTCTGCAATCATCTGCCTGTTCTCATCCGAGATGTAAATCACCTTTTCCAGATCCAGGCTGGGTATTCTCTCCTCCGTTCCGTCAGGGTTTCTCCGTATTTTTATTCGTTTTATTCTCACCTCCCCTTTGTCAAGGGCAACGTCCGCATCTGAAAGCCCTCTGGCATCGAGTGTCTCTTCCATTTCCGCTTTTGTATTCAACATGGCGAGCCGCATGCGCATCTGATCCTTTCCCTTCTGCGTCAGTCCGTTCAGTCCTTTGCTGACAGCCTGATCCGCAAAAAGACAAACAATGCCCGCACCCCGCCCCTCCGCCAGGAGATTTTCCAGTTTTCTTGAATAGATCTCGTTTTCCCGTACCTGCTGGGACATTAAATGAAATTCGTCTATGATAAGCAAAATTCTCGAAAGACTTCCCATACCATATTTTTTCTTATAAATATCAATATTTCTTACATTCTCCTGCTTAAACAGCTCCAGACGCCTCTCATATTCTTGCGTGATCCGGTCAAGAAGGCTGAAGGTAAATTCCTCATTTCTCTCAATCCCTATAAATCTGATATGCGGCGGTCTATGCGCAATATAAACGGAAAACTCTACCTTCTTGTAGTCGGCAAGCCAGATCTCCACATCATCCGGATGATAATTCATGACCACGGAATTGATCAGCATATGAAGCATTGTGGATTTACCTGATCCCGTGTTTCCGGAAATCAGGCCATGGGCATAATTCGCGCTCCCCAGCTCAATACTGGTCACTTTTCCTCTCCTGTCCACCGCAAAGGGAATCCGGATTTTCCCTTCCGGATTTCCAATCCCGGTTTCTACCGTTGATGTATAACGCCCATATTCATAGTTTTCCGGAAAGCAGACATTAAAACTGTTATCCACAACCCTGGATCTGTTTTTTCTCCCCCAGGCAGATACATAATCACTGTAATCATTCCTCTCGCCCCAAAGGGTGATCGGGTAAAAAACATTCTTTTTTTCCTTTTCCCCAAAAGAAAAAAAGGATTTTCCTTCCTGAAATGAAATCTGCGGCATATTATCAGGCAAATCCATCCGGTCAGCTTTCTGAACCCCATATAGATTCTTGGGCGTCAGATCCGCCTTATCCTGCAAAACAAGGACAAACATACCGCACTGTGATCCATTCAGCATAAGCTTTTTTATCAGGTTGAACTCTGTATAGATCTCAATGCCTTCCAGAACCACGAACTTATACGGAATTTTTTCATCATTTATCCGGTTATATTCCGCAAAAGAAAATCTGCCCCGAAGTAAATCCGCCACCTTTCCCATATATTTCTCGAGCTCTGTCAGAATTCTGTGTATTCCTTCCTTATCCCTTCCCACTCGCAGCATCTGAAAGCCGTTTGCACAAAGCTGCGGGGCAATCCTGTCCGCATCCGCATCCTGAATATTTTGCAGATCAAGCATTTCCCTTAAACCTCTGCAATTGTTCATACCGTCCAGATAATAAAATTCATATCGATAAAGGGGCAAATTGCACATGATCTGTTTCATCAGATTCCGAACCAGACAGGTAAGCTCCTCCCACTCTTCCCTCTTTTCAAAGAACGCAAAACAGGCTGATGGCTGATCCATATCCTGTATCAGAAGAAGATGGATTTTCTCTGCCGTAATCGTACTCATGCCATTCTGAGTAAAAGCCGACCGCAGCCATTCCGATTCCGGCATCTCCAGATTAAGATTTCCCAGACAGATGCCTGCCTTCTTCTCGTCAACCGGAGAATCCGCATTCTGCATTCCGACAGCTTCCTGATAGTCGGAAAGCTCCTTCCGGTAATCTTTTTCATAGTTCTCGAATTGTTCCCGTACCGCATCTGTTTTTTCCTGTATATAACGGTTCCAGTCCTCGTTCATCCCGTACAAATTTGACACAACCAGATTCAGCTTGTCCGTAAGCGTATCGTATTCTTCCCTCTTCATACCTCCGATTCCCAAAAAACCTGTCTTTTGAGGCTGGGAATTCTCCGCACGCACCAGATGCATCATTCGGTCCAGCTCAGTCCCTTCGAGCCTCCGGCTCATCCTGCGCCTGTTGATGCCAAATCTGTTCCCGTACAGCTGTTCATATTTATCATGAATCTTTTCAAATTCCCTGATCCGGTCAGAAATCATTCCCATTTCTTTTTCCGCATCTTCCAGTTCCATATGGACCTGCAGAATCTTTTCCGCCAGATCCATTCTGCTGTTCAATCCCATACCCGTTCCCCCCTCTATCTGTGTTTACCACACAAGAATTTTTTCCTGATCCACAAAAACACTCCGGCTATCAGCAAAACAGTCAAAAGGTATTTCATGATAAGGGCAATGACTCCCTGGATCAAAAACAAAAGCACCGTCACCACCAGGGTATACAGAATCACACCTGCAAGATTGCCGGCAAATCCGGCCGCCACAAAAATTATCGGGGTATCCATATATTTTTTCCCCTTCATCAGCACAAAAATATGAAGGATAATTCCTGCAATCACTGCGGGAATTCCCCTGTAATCAAGCCCTGACAACCACCTGGTCAGGGACGAGAACTCCATCCAGTGGTCATTCATATTTCCCTGATAAACAGGATAAACAATAAACCGTCCAACAGCCGCACAGATCACTGCCGCCGCAACCTGGAGTCCGATCAAAAATGCGCCGGATTCCAGGCCGCCGCTTTCCGTCTTCTGATCCTCATCCCCGCCGCAGGAAAGCCCCTCATCTTCTCCGGAAGCCCTGCCAGAACACATTTCCCCCTGGTACAGAAATCCCGCAAATTTATTATGGATATACAGGACATTTAGCGGCTGCGCATCATCATAATAAGCGCCGCTATGCACAGCGTCTTTTACCGCTGCCTCTACCACGGGTTTTCGCTGCCCTCTGCCAAAAATTCTCGCAATATACTCTCCGGAGCCCATAACCGGATACTCTGTATAATTCCCAAATGTATGACGTATTTTCCCGTTTAATCGGTACCTCTCCCCTGAGCTTCCGTTTACCACCATCTGACTACTCTCCTCTGCCGGCCGACGCATATTTGACGATTCCGTTTTCTCCATCTGCCGGATACAAATCTTTTCTGAGCAATGTAAAAGCGATTAAAATGCAGGTAATGATCCTCACCATAACCGGATGAATCCCCAGCAAGTTCATACCCGTCTCTATACACAGACCTGCCAACACGCTTCCTGCCGCCGAGCTGATCAAAACAGACCATGTATCAAGAAACCTCTCGCAAAGAATTCCCTTTTCCACTGCGATTACCATTCCTAATACGGCTATGAATACCGCTCTCATCAGTCCAAGCCAAAAATCCATGAATACACCCGGACGGTACCCCAAAAGATTTCGGTTCAGATTATTTTTTTCAGCCGCCTGGCTCATAGCTTCCTCAAGGGAGTTTATATCATCTGCCTGAACATAGATACCGCCCGTTTTCTCCGCTATCAGACGCATTAACGACTCGTCTGCATTTTTCATACCCACAGTGCTGATACGGATTCTCCTCTGTGCGAAATTCTTTAATGTATTCATTACATCATGTTTCTGAAAAAAACTGATATCCGTTGCATATCCATCACTGAGAAGAATAATTCTGCAGCCTTCATCCATATGAAGTCTGCCGCTTTCCATCTCCTTCCCGATTTCTGCAAGTATCCCCCTGATCGCCGTCCCTCCCTCTGCTTCCGGCAGCTGATAATCCGCTTCCAGACTTTTAGGAGAAAAGTCACGAAGCATGACGCCCGAATCACTGAAACTGTAAATGCCGTATTGGAAATGATCCGCTTTGTTTTCCACAAGAGCGTCAACCGCCTTATAGCGGATACGATCCGGATCATTCGTCTCCATAGATCCGGAATCGTCCAGCACAAACAAATAGCCGCTTATTTCTTTTTCCACGCTTTTTTCTTTGATCGCTTCATAGATAAGCTCAAAGAGCACTGACAAAAGCAGAAGCAAAAAGAACGTAATAAGCCATTGCCTTTTATTAATTCCCCGGGATGCCTGTGCATGACTTGCTTTTCCAAGCAGATAAACCGTCACGCCAAGTGTGACAAACAGGCCTGAAAAATAAACGGCAATCAGTACCGCCCCCGGAAGTCGCTCCACTGCTTTCTGGTAAAAAACTTCTCCCGCCAGGGAATAAAGCACTCCGGCCAGAACCGTCCCCAAAAACATCCCTGTAGAATAACGTCCTTTTAACATAACAGTATCTATCCTCTAATCTTCCGCTAAAATACTGTATAGGATTGCGCTGGCCGTTGCCAAAAAAGAGTAGATAAAAATACCAATGATCATTATCTTCTTATTTGCCAACAGCAAAATGCCTCCCATACCAGCCAGAAGCAGTACTGCAAGAATAAAGTAAACCACGGCTGCAGGTATCCTTGTCATTCCACAGCACTCCATCAGTCCACCGTCTCTCTCCGTCAAATACATCTTAACTCCCGTAAGAATCAGGGAAAGAAGCCCAAATACTCCGCCGGTCAAAATTGTATTAAATCCTCTGAAACCCTCACAGGAATTCAACTCTCTGAGCAGAAATGCTATCGTAAACAAAACCAGCGCCCCTACAAAAAGCCGATGAAATGTATTGGCACAACGCTGCATTTCCTCCAGCTCGATATCACCCTTTACCTTCTTTCCGCAAAGAATATCCCTGTAGCGCTTCAAACCCTTTATTAACATTTTGGAATCATGGGCGCCTTCATCACCCTTTAACGCTCTGATGTCTTCCGTAAGGGATTCGATGAGGTTTTCCCTCAATTTTTTATTTCTCAAAAAATAAGAATGCCTTAACACCTTAGAAATGCAGGAAGGCTCGAGTGCATTTTGGTTTTTCTGAGAAAGCTTTTTTACCAAACTCAGCGTATCGAATTTCTTCTCCCTGAAATCATAGAAAACGGCAAGCAGACCGTCAAATCCCCAGGCTTTCTCAAAATCAAGGCTTTCCAGCTTATCCAAATAGAAAAGCTCCTGAATGTATTTTCTGTCCGCCACACTTGCAAACGCCTCATCCGCAAGCAGAAGATTGTACAGCTTGGGAATCAGCTCTTCCCCGTCTGTCTTTTCAAACACTTCGCTCAGCCTGACAAATTTCCCGGCATTGGGACACTCCTCGCCTCCCCAGCCATTCTCAGCAATCTCTTCAAGCTTTAATTCTCTGTATTCCCTTATGGCTTCTGTCCTGAAATCACTGACCTGCATACAATTCCATAGAATAAAATGCGTATGTACCCAGACATCATCAATTTCCTTTTCCATCGATTTCGGAAATTTTCGTAATATCGCTTTTACATATCTTTGAGTCCCAAGTAATTCATCATATTCATGGGCTCTGTGCATCTCATCCGCCATCAGCCTGTCCAAAACGGTCAAAAGAACGGCATATTCCCCTTTTTCAATCCGTTTGTCTGGCGCAAAATGATGATTCAGCTTATCCAGGCTGGTAAGGGAAAAAGGCAGAAAGATTTCCAAATAATATTTGGTATAGTAATCTATATTTTGTTTGCTGATCTCAGCAAGAACCGAAGCAAACTGTTCTTTGGAGGAAACGCTCAGACGATTCAGCTCCTCAAATCCCTTTTTCTGTTCTTTATTCAGAATTTCCCTGGCGTTCAGCCTGCAGGCCTCTCTCCTGTAGTCTTCCGCATTCGTCTTCTCATAACGATCCAGGATATGTTTTCTGAGTTTCTCTTCCGGGACAAAGAGTGAATTGTCATTCATAACTTTAAGCAATGCGGTCAAATATTGATATACCTCTTCGCTTTCCGTCAGACTGTTCCTGAGAAAGGCTGTCAAAAGCTCCCCGGCCATTTCCGGGAGAATTCCTTCCTCATCATTTTTTTTTATTTTGGCCTGGAATCCGGCTTCCACCTGAGTACATCCGGTATCCCGAAGGGGATTTTCAAAGGCCGCATTTATAAATTGCGCAATGGATTTGAAATACTCATCTCTCTTCTGATAATCAATTGCCGGCACGGTATTGTATATTTTCGTAAAGTAAAAGGAGGCCAGTCTGGTGCTGTCGACTGCAAATACCCCGCTGTCCAGATCCACATAATTGTTTCCCTGGGTTTGATCGGAAAGATAGATAGCTGCTCCTGATCCCCCATAAGAAAAGAAGGAAACCTTAATGCGGAGGTGATAGGGAAGTCCCATCATAATCAGGTAAAGTAATTCCTTTGACGTCTGCATATATTGTTCGGACGGCAAATCCAGCTTAATACACAGAGGATTGCTGTAATTTTCAATTGCGTTGATCGCTCCGAATATCAGCTTTTTGTATTTCTCATCATCAAGCCGGTACTTGGAAAACAGACTTCCAAAATCATAATTTTCACAGGACAGCCCTGCCGCCACGGGATACGCCGCTACAGAGGCATCATATTCCATTCGAAAATTTTCTTCTGACGCTCCGCACAGTATGGAGGGATTCGAGCACAACTCAAAATAATCCGTCGTGTTAAAACAATATCCGTGAACAAAGGCAACCCCTCTGGCATCCTCTCCTTTGGCCGCATAATTTACCTGCATCAGGTAGACAAATTTATCATACAGAAATATTCCCGTATTCAACACAGGCACAACACCGACTGATTTCAGTTCCACCAGCTTTGCCGCAATTCCCTTGAAACCTTCCTTGGCAATCTGAGACATTCCTTTCGAGGGCGATACAATTCCCCAGCCCGCACCGCTTCCCTGCTTCCCGCGCCTGTAATATCCCGCCTGATATAAGTTCATGATTTATCCTCCTATCTGCCGAATCCGAACAGTCCCCTTTTTCCGCCATTTTCCTGCTGTTTCTTTTTCGCTTTATCAATCACGTCCATCTGATTCAATAACCAGAAAACCGGCTCCTCTATACGCCGGGTCTCAGGGTCTTCCTCCAAAACAGAATAGGTCACTTCCCCTTGCTTCTTTTTCACCGCCTTTACGTTCAGCGTCGTGAAGGCAAAATAGCCATGATTGGGAAAGCACTGTGTCAACTGGTTGGCAAACAGGGTTCCCTGCATGGTTCTCTTTTTCTTATCCTTAAGCAGTACTTTAATCTCCGTATCAATGTTTCGGTACTCCTCATAAGGAAAACCAAAGGATTCATACGCTTCATAATTGATTTCCTGGAACATATTCAGGTTATGATCCAGGCAGTCCTTCAAAATATCGCTCTTTGACAGTGCCGCTGCCAGAGGGGTCTTACACTTTCCATTCACACTGCTGACTGCGCCAAAGGCATTATACATGGCTTCCAATACTTCTTCCGGCCTTGGCGGATCCTCATCCGGATTCGTTTCATTCCTGTTTTCCTCCAGATATTCTTCCGGTATGTCAAACAGTTCCGAAAACTGAACCGGATCCACAATCATAAGGATTCCACTGGCATTTTCGATGAACGGACCATACTTACTCATCAATTCCGGTTTTACACAGTTCTCTCCCGCAATATCATAAAAAACAAGCGTGTATTTTTTGTTATCCCTGTTATGAATCACATTGAGCGGCATTGGCAGTGTGAGCAGATTGGTGGCATTACCGCCAGGGAGCGGCACTCCCTTTCGGATCCTGTTGTTTCTGACAAACGCATCCACCTCCTCATGGGTGCCGATCACGGTAAGATCCGCCCTTGCAAGAACCTCCTTTATCTTTGCCAGAAGCTGAGCCAGATAAATGGTTTTTCCCGAGCTGGTAATCCCGACTACCGCAATATACTTAACCGGGTATTTTCCGTATTCAAAGGGAAGCGGATTGTGACAGTGCGGACAAATCCTGACTTTTGTAGTTCTTCCCTCATCATCCACAGCCTGATATAAAAATCCCTCCGGATCGCGGTCACACGTACGAGCCACGGGATAGCTGAACTCCCTTCCCGCATCGATCTTTTTGCTGAGAAGAGTGGGAAATCCCTCATATTGAAATCCAGGATCAGACCCGGGATAATTATTCCAGAAACTCCTGTACCTCTCGTCGTCGGATTCCAGATATGCCTGCTTGCCCTCCATCTCTTCTTCCGTAAATTCTTCCAGATCCTGCTGTGTGTACACGGTCATCGCTTTAAACTGCACCGCCTCCGTTGAAAACGGTTTAAAACAATACGGGCATTTACATATATTGTCTGCTATCTTTTGTTCCATAAAATCCCCCTACGCTTTCTTATAATAGTTTCTGTATTCTTCCCGAATTCTCACGCTCAGCGTATCTCTGCCCGGAACCGCTATATACAATTCTCTTCCCAGGCAGCCCTCCGGCAGCGGAAAATCCGCTTTGACATTTTCCACATGGTACATAATGGCTCCATCCGTATAACTCTCCAGCGTTGGAAGCTTCAGGATGCAGATCACCTGCTTTGAAAACCATTTTTTTATGTATTGTATCTCCGGCTGAATGATTACCGGGATATATTGGAGGTTCTCATCCGGATCTGAGGGCCGGAAAACAGACAGCTCCTGGCTCGCACTGTCATAATTGCAGGCAAAAAGGCGTATTTCATATGGAATCCCCTTCTTAATTTCCTGAAACGGAATGGTAAAACACTTATCCTCCTTAAGGAATTCCCTCTCCCGCAGGCAAAACAGCTTACACCTTTCATTTCCCTTTTCAAAAATCTGATCCCCGGACTTCACACTCGCAATTCTTGCATCCGCGATTTTCGCTTTTTCCAGCTGGCCGACTGCCTCCTCCAGGTCAAACGCATACTGGCTGTCATACATAAACAGTAAAAAATGTGTGGCGTTTCTAAAACGCCAAGTCAATACCGTCTGGGCGTTCTGACGCCTTACCCGGAATTCTCTGATCCGGTACTCTTCGCTGCAGTCTCTAATCTTCATTGCCCATTCCTCCGCGTACCAGCTGCAAAAGCTCAGGCCTGGTAATATTATAAATTTCAAGCTGTTCGATACAGTCTGTCCGGTTAAGGTCAAAAAGCGTATACTGTTTTCCGTTATTGTCTGACTGCCTCAGGTTATTGGCATAATCAGCGCTTCCATTGATCAGATAATAGCAGCTCATTTTTATCATTTCGCCAAAAGTGCTGTTGATGCGAATGCTTCCATCCAGTCTTTTCTGCAGCTCCTCGGAGACAAACAGGTATCTCTGCGCCTCGTTCATGCTGTCCATTCTGTAACCAACCTCGCTCTCGAAGTCATAAGAAAATTCTTTCATCTTGATCAGGGAGCAAAACGTCTGCCAAAGCGCCCAAAGCAAGTCTTCCTTCGTATTGTTCGGATCGAACACCTCTGGGAAAGCGGATTTATGCTCATTCACTTTTCTGTTAGAACGCACAAATTCTCCGACAAGAGAGGTATAAACCTTCTCCACCGACTTCGATTCATCCCCGGTCACCACCCATTCCCGCTGAATCTCATCCCCGCATTCCTTGTAAGTTTTCTCCAGGGATACGGCAAGATCAATCAAGTTCTCCAGCTCTTCCAGATAGAGACGCTTTATTTTTTCATAGAATAATTTTTTGCCCTTAAAGGCCGCTCTGTAGTAAAGACTGCGGCCAAAGTCTTTGGGGGATCCGTTCCCATGGGAGAGATATTCCGACTCAAGCATGCTTTTTAAAGAGTCTCTCTTACCATTCAGCTCCAGCAGATCAAAAAAATCGAATTTTCCCTGCAATTCCTCACGAATCTGCCTGCGGCATTCCAGAGTCGATGCTTCATTCCGAAACAACTTCTCTGCAGGTTCCTCATAATGCATTTTTATAAATGCGGATGCCGCATGATAAGTGACCGCATCCATGGCCGTTACGGTAATCGCATTATTCTTTAGCGCATCCTTCCCATCCTTCACACAGCGGAAGGGAAGATACCGAAAGTACTCCGGTGACGGAAATGCGTTTTCCACTTTTTCCTGAAATATCCTCTCAGCCAGTTCCGTGCCATTGTATTGATCCAGTTTCAACTTCTCTCTTATTTCCTGCTCTGAAATTTCATGGATCCGTCTCGCTTTCTCTTCCTCGTAGATCAGTGAAACCAGAGTCCGCAGCGCCACTGCAGCAATCTCATCCGTCGGCTTGGTCACCAGGGCATAGGAAACGGTTTTGATTCCATTGTACAAATTCTCTTTGAGGACCGCCGCCCCTGCCCTGTTGCCTCCAAGAAGGATAATATCCGCTATCAGCCGGTAGTTCTCGAAAATGTTTGATTTTCCAAGCATACGTCCGGACTTGAGATGATTGCTCAAAAGATAAATTGTGCCGGCCCTTTCCCCGTGAGTCTCCACAACATACTTTACCAACTGATCCGATCTCTCCGCCCGGCCTCCTTCCGGGCTCTGGTCGATCATGAGGTACATGGTCTTCAGTTCATTTAACTGCATTTTCCCGTGCATGTTCCTGAATAAATCAAAATACTCCTTCCCATCCTCCTGCGTGGCATCCAGAATATATTCCATTTTTACGGACATTCTGTCCTGAAATATTTTTTCATCCGTCTCAAGCATACTGACGATTGCTTTGTCAAGTGAATCTTCGAACATATCATTCGCCTCTTCCCAACGGCATTCCGCATAATTTCCCGATTTCTTCAACGCCGCACAGACATACCCGTCATCCTGTCTTATCACATTCAGATATCTGAGAAAACGGGCATTGTTCCAGTTATCATCCAATGTGGATTTGATATATTTCGTAAATTCCCTGCTCTTTTCACCCATCATGATAACGACCACTGGATGCAAAGCCACATTTCCGCCCGCTTCTCCCCTCTGGTCCTCATTGAGCTTGTGAATGCATCCGTCCAAAAGCTCTTTTCCATTTCGAAATGCCGGTCTCTTTGCCCTCTCTTTTCCCATCCTCACATCCCTTTACCCGAATACTGCCGTTTTCTGTCACATATAATCGTTCATAACTCTGAAATCCTGAAACGCTTTCATAAACTCCGTATAAAACCGCTCGATTTCTGCCCGCATTATGTCGCCGTCATAAAAGCTCATATACCCATCGATCCGCATAGGCATTCTTGTTTTCAGCCCTTCCACAGTCTTTCGCACTTCGGCGGAATCCTCCTCATCCAGCCGCTCCATTGTCAGGGCGGCGATCTTCTTTTTGACAGTCTCATCCAGCCCCATATAAGTGATATACGCCTGATAAGCGCCGGATTGTCCGTATTCCATGGTATTGTTTTGCAGCTCAATACTTTTTTCCATCCCATACTCGTCATAGGTAAAGACAATCTTCTTTCCATAAGTCAGCACGCCGGTGAAAATAGCGTTGAAGAAATTTATCTTTCCCTTATTCCTCTCCTCCAGATCTGAGAGCAGTTTCTTCAGTTCCTTCCTTTTTTCGTCCACTGAAGTTCGCTTCATCAGCTCATCATGAAGTCTGCGGTTTAGAACAGGCGCCATCAGATAAAAGTCCATCATTACAATATCTTCGCTTCCGGCAACGGATTTGAAGCTCTCAATCCGCACCGGGAACGTCCTTTTCTTCCACTCCCGCACACGCTCTTCCAGTCGGTCAATCACAGAGCGGAATGTGGACAGATCCAGGCTCTCAGGCTCCCGCCCGCCTGCCACCTCTTTGATAAAGGACTCCACATCAAAATCTTCCGTCACCTGTATATCCCAGTTGCCGATGGGATCCTTCCCGACCACTCCCATCTCCTTTGCCTTCTCGAACTCCCGAATCAGTTCCCGGTTTTTGTTCTGAATTCTCTCAATGGGAATTCCGACCTTAAAGCTTGCCGGAACCGGGGAAGGAAGAAGAAGATTCCAGTTTACCTCCCCTCTCTCGTACAAATGCCTTCCCGGTTTCCTGTCCGCTTCATAAGCGTTCTGCAGCTCCAGAAGTCCCTGGTAAGCGTACATGGGCAGCCCGCTGTAAAAACGCATCATGGATAATTTATCAATAATATTGGAGGCTCTGACCGTGATTCCCCATTTATCGGCAAAATTTTTGGCCGCCCCCCTGATCTCCGAGGAATCATAGGGTACGGTCAGTGTATTTTGCTGCCCGACCGGATTATTATACATGGGATTTTTCCAAAACAGCGGAGTGGACTTTGTCCAAAGCTCGTCCTGTATAATCTTCTCCTCAATGGCTTTGGACAGAAGCGCAGGATTATCCACCTCAAATTTCTCCTTCAGATAATCCGTCATTGTCTTCTGGGTAGCCTGTTGAAACTGTCCCAGAATAAAATCAGAAATCAGTCTGCTGATCTCGTTCTCATCCTGATTGATCCAGCTCTTGCAGTTCTCCAGCATATTTGTCATCAGTGCATACAGAGTCTGGTTAAGATCCAGCTTCTTTACCACCTCGTCCAGGCCTTCGCTGATATCCCGCACAGAAAGGATTTTCCAGGTATAAGTATTTTGGTCATAAGTTCCCTCAGAAAGCACCTGCCCATTCTTCTCAAACGTTTCCCTCAGGGTATCCAATACCTCAACCAGCACTGCGAAAAAATTGTGATCCAGCTTTAACAGCAGCTTTTTATATTGCTCCAGAAGATCGTTCATACTCTGGTACTGCTCCACCCTATAGTGATGCACATAGAGATTGTTCAGCGCATTTTTATAGTCCTCAAGCCGCCTGTTCTCATTAAGGATATTAGCTGCGTCCATCCTACTCCTTGCATCCTCGTACTCGTCGTCGCGCAGCTGGCTCTGCCTCAGCTCGTGGGCAAGATTTTCATTATTCTTCGCTATAAAGCCGTCCACTGCATGGATCAGGTTTTGATTGTTTCCCCCGTACAGCATCCTTTTGGCAAAAAGCGGTCCGAAATCAAGCCTGGTCAAATAAGAGTCGCATAGCCCCTTGTAGGTTCTGCTGATCAGGGAAGTGCTTTCTTTTGGAATATTGTACTCACTGATATCCTCCGCCATAGTTTTCAGATTCTTTTCCAGCTCTCCCTTGTTTGCGGCGAGAAAATCCGCCGCTCTCTGCACAAAGGGCTCGTTCCCCCGGGCCTTATACAGCTTGGCGTCAAAACTTGCCGGGAAGGTAACGGCGCCTCTGCAGCCAGCCGACAGGCTCTTGCGGATATCCTCATACTGCAGCTGATGCTTCACAAGGAATTCATCCCTTTCCCTCTCTGCAGGTATCCGGGTGTATACTTCCCTGAAATTCTCGAAAAGTTTCGCTCCCAGATAAGTGGCAATCTCAGAGAGGGGCATCTCCGCAATCGAAGCACCCAGGATGTTGTAGTCGCCTACTGCCCCATGGCGCAGGGTAATCCCCGCCTTGATCGAATTCAGATTAGATACATGGCCCTTCAGGGTAAGGCCTCCATCATCTGCAGCCTCCATTCCCACAGGTGTCTGCACCTTTGCCAGAAAGCTGATGATATAATCCGTCACAACGCCCATGGCGTACTGGTACCCGTTCTGAATCCGATTCCCCGAAGAGTCCGTGGTAGAAATCAGATAACACAATTCCACAGGCGGCACATTGAAATCAACCCTGGTAAACCCATAGTTCATCTTGAAGCTGTCCTTGTTATTGGCAAAATTCATACAATAATCCAGCTCCTGAAGCGCCGCATAGCCGTTTACCTTTACATATTCCGAGATAAGAGGGGCGTTACCCACCTCCGGTATGGAGAGATTCACATCCGGCAGAAAGAAATAACCACAAACATCGGATTCCGGCTTCCCGATCTCCTGCAGCGCCTTTCTCACCAGATAACAGATGTCCAGAAACGTGCCGCTTCCCGTACCTCCGGAAATACCGGCACAGATATGCACGTTAAGGGTTCCCGTTTTGGCCGCCTTCAGGGCGCTTTCCATTTCCGACTTAATTTTAGTGTAAATAGACAGCGCCTGATCCACCAGAAGGAAACGTCCCACCTGGCGGATTCCTCCCGCACCCGCAGACGCCTGGTTAATTGAAATGTGGTCAAAGTCCAGCCAGCAGAGCTCCGGCCGGTTCATCATCACTTCCCTTGCCGAAAAAGTTGCCTTGATATTGGAGTTGGATACCGGAAAAAATTCCGTATTTTTATCGATATCCGTAATCTTGCCGTTCTGCGCATTTATCTTTGAAGGATCCGAATCGATCACCAAATACTTAATAGCGCCGTACTTCGGAACGGCCGCCTCCACATCATCCGGCCTTAACTGCTTATACACTTCCTTTTTCAATTTCATTACCGCATCAGAGCCAGTCCCTCCAAGCCCTATCACAAGAGTGGCGCCGTCCTGCCGCTCCGACTGCTTGCCATGGTCGATCACCCCTCCGCCCGTATCAATTAATAACTGTCCATAAGTCGCCATATGCCTTCTCCTTTATGATGTATTTTAATATTCCGTATCCTCAGGGATATAAGTGATCCTTAAATATTTTCCAAAATCAATATCGTTGCTGATCGTTATCTCCGAATCCAGCCGGATCTTTTTGCTCTTGGCATCCGGATTGGCGTCCGTATAATATCCACTCTTTGAAATAACATAGATATAACTGTCCTTATCCCCCGCCTTTAAATAGGTATTAGCCAGGTCCACGCCCACATCCTGTTTGTATTCCAGGTATCTGCTTAAAAGCATCTTTCCTTTGGTTCCGTCAAAAGTTAACGGGACTCCGAGGGAACCGTCGTTATATCCGGAAAACTGAACCCTTCCCCTAATAACTCCTTTGGATTTTCCGCCCCTCTTTCCTCTTTTCAGAAGTAAGAGCACAACGACTGCAATCAATATAACCGCCAGGAGTATCATCAATACAACAGGCAGTACCTTCGATTTCTCTTTTACCGGTTCCGGAGACGCTGCTACCTCCAGCGCAAACGCATCGTTAACCTCGCATTCCACCATCTGCGAGACCACCTGCATATCTCCGATCATGCATTCGGCCTGTATGCGATAGCCGCCCTGCTCATCAATCTCCAGAACACAATTCACTCCATCTGCACCTGCCGTCATGGGAATACCGGCAACTTCCGTTTCGGTATTTTTATCCACCACATAAAGATTCACCGGATAGTTCTGGTAAATTTCCATTTCTGTAACGGCAATTCCGTCATTTGTCAGCTTAGCCGTGATCTGCACACTTTCCTGCGGCCCAAACTTAAAATCGGGACGGCTGCAGGACAAGTCGATGGAAAGACTGGCATTGTATACCATATCCACCTTTACCTGATCACCGGCAACGCCCCTTACCTGTAATGTCCAGTTTCCCGCCCTTGGCTTTTCCAGCTTTATTACCGTAAAAGTTTTGGCCTTAACAGATATATCATCCATTTCCGCCTGGATGTAACCATAACCGTCAGGATTCATCAGATTGTAGGCCGTATCGGCATTCAGCGTATTGATAATAATATTTGCCTCTTCCACTCCGATCATGGGAATTGCAAACGGAACTTCCAGCTCGCCGCCATCCGGAATGGCAACATCCGCAAGGTTAATCGTTTCTGTGGAATAAATCATATTGTAAAACTGATTAAAGACTTCTTTCAGGTCCTCGGCGCTTTTTACTTCCACACAGACGCCGCCCGTGGCATCTGAAATGTCCTGAAGTTCCTTCCTTTCCGCCTCGCCATTGGTATTCAAGCAGACCGAATGTATTTTAATTCCCTTCTCACGGGCAATCGCAATCGCATTCTGTCTGCTCTGTACAGAGGCCTGCGTATCCTCACCCGATATGTCCTTTGGCAAATCCGTATTTCCATCGGAAAGAAGAATAATGGCGGAGCGAAGGTTTGGATTTCCTGAGGTCTGCAGCATTTGCGTCGCAAGTTCAACCGCCTTTCCAATATCCGTATCTCCATTGCTCCTCGTTAATTTGATCTCGTTTGAGAGTTTGTTTTTATCCTCTTTGCCGTCAACTTCCACAATATCCTTCTGCAGGACAATTGTGTCATCGAACACAACCGCCCCCATATAATTTCCGGTCTCAGTAGACAATCCCAGAAACAGATCCAGCGCTTCATAACGGAACTCTCCCGCATCCGTATTTGACATAGAACCGCTTTGATCTAAGACAAACACTACGTTCATGCGGTGATCATCCGCTTGTGCCGCCCATGCCGCACTGCCGTTTTCCCAAAAAATAACGATTGACAGCATCACTCCAAGAACTCTAGAAAAATTTCTTCTAAACTTTTTCATGACCAGTTCCTCTCCCACCTATCCTCTGTATTTTGTATATCTTTCGATATTACTGTCCCACAATCCCTTCCTGTGACCCCATTGCTCCGGAAGGCTCTTCAGCGCTTTGCCCTGTCTGCGGAGCCATATTCTCGCCTTCCCCTGTCTGCGAAACCGCATTCTCACCTTCTCCTGTCTGCGGAGGTTCCACCGTCTGTTCTGGCACAGAAGACGCCGCATCCTGCCCCGTCTGAGGCGTTCCGCCAGTGTTGTCCGTCCCCCCGGAATCCGCCTCTGTCTGTACCGGCGCTTCCACAGGAGCCTCAGGTATCGCAGGAATTTCCTGAGGTTTTGTTTCCTGGGGCTTTACTTCCGGAGTCGCTATCGGCCTTACGTCCAGAGTTGCGACAGGCGCAGCCTGCGGTGTAACCTCTGATGTAGCCGTTGGCGTCACTCTCATCGTTGCTTCCGGCTTTTCCGTCTGAAGTATTGCACTTTTCAACCCCGACGGTTTTTCCATTTGACTACCATCATCTTCTTTGTTTTCTTTTATTTCGTTTTCCTGCAGATTGACAGTGGGAATCGCTTGACCTTTTAAAATTGTTATTGAAATAACAGTACCGGCACAAAGCAGGATCAAAATTGTATCCACTGTCAGAGTGGTTAGCTTTGACCATCTGCCTTTGCCGCACAAGAACCACAAAAGATACGTCACCATAAAAAAGATGGTTAAAACAAGCAGAATCATATCCATTTCCATTTTTTCATTGTCTCCTCATCTGTACTATTTAAAAAATGTTTATTAATTAATCCTTAATTTTTTGAAAAGTATATGTTTTTCTTTCAATTATATTATCTATAGTTTTATTTTTCAACATTTTTTTCGCTATTAGCGAATTTTTTGGCGTCTATAATACCCCTCTAGTTTATGTGCACCCACTAAAAAATAGGGTAAACTAAAAACATAAAGTAAAGGGTTGAAATTATGGCAGATAATATTGATTTAAAGCGTGATGTCGGAAGACGTGTCCACGAATTCAGAATTCAAAATAAATACACGCAGGCATTGTTTGCAGAAAGCATTGATATTTCTGTGAATTTTTTATCTGAGATCGAAAACGGTAAGAAAGGAATGTCTCAGGAAACATTATATAAATTGTGCAAGCGTTTTCACTTATCAGCTGATTACATTTTGTTTGGCATTGATGCGGATCGACCACCTTCCTCCCAGAAACCTATAGACCATACTACACTTACCCGCATATCCCAATCGGCCGAGGCCCTCAGCCTTGACGAGCTGGCATTGTTAACCGAATACCTTATTTCTTTGAAAAAATTAAAAGAATACGACCTCGGTATTAATCAGTAAATGCGATGCCAATCTTTTTCATCCAATGATTGGTTATTTAATGTTGTCTTTCTATACGTATTGTATAATTAACATTTTTTGCACTGCCGTTATCGGTCAATTCTATTTCAAATGTTTTTTCATTCGGAATATTACCATATTGCTTTCCATCACAATTCATATTCTCGTCATTATCAATATCAATATTCCGCATATTGTCTTTCTCCTTACCTTTTCTTCCGATAATCGTATCAAAAATAATATAAGTAAGAATTGCCTCTCTGATCGGAAACAGAACATTATTTACAAACAATTCCAACACTTCCAGGTCAAGATCGCTATCAGAGAATAGATTCAAAAACTTTACTATTATACAATTAATCGATTGTGACGCAAAGGATAACAGCACACAGAACAGATAAACGATCCCAAAAATTATATATTTTACCTTCTTGTCCGCATTCTGGTTTATAAAGAGCACCGCTATATACGTAATATAAACCGTTATTTTTAATATTGACTCAAAATTCTGAACGGATGCCGTTTCATCTGCCGTTTGGCTGGAAGTAATTAAATAGATAATCGCCGTAATTCCAAAAGCCAGAAGCGCCCCCAGGAAAATAATCGAGAATTCCAGAGACTGCGAGTAATCCATAGTTTTTACGCCGATACTCTTTACCAGTTTATCCAAAATAATCGGGTTCAAAAGTATCCCCGTTGCCAGTACAAACAAAGACTGTAACAGCAATTGTTTATTAAGACAAAGACTCATGACGGATAATATTATCCCCGCCAGCATCATAGCTACCGACAGGAGCCAGAATATTCCTCTGGAAATTCGCTTTCTCATATATGCCTCCTGGAGAAATATTACATTTAACCTTGCCTTCTTGTTTATTATACTATTTTATCGCTCAAAAAACTCACCAAATTATTTGAATTTAGATATAAACAGTGTATAATACCATATATGGGATTATGCACAAAAACCGAAAATCGCTTTCAAAAAGCCAGTCCGACATCAATCATATCCAATTTGACATATTATGTCCTAAATACTCAAATTGCCGTAGCTTTAATTTGCATATTACAGTATAATATAAACTAACGGAATATAACATGTCGGAAAATAGGAGGCAAACTTATGAGTGAACAAACAAGCACAGCCCGCATAAATGGCAGATTTGCCATCATAGCAGCTACTATAGGCGGCATATGCGCAATCATCTCCGCCATCATTGGCACTATCTCCATCAATGTTAATATAGAAAACAATAAACTGAAGGACGACTATGAGGAAGTTAAATCTGATAACTCAGATTTAACGTTTAAAATAAATGAATCTCAGGAGGCCTATAATCAATTACAATCAGATTATAACGAATTAAAAGATAATAATAATGAACTACAAAATAAAGTTAATTCATTAGAAGCCGAATTATCGAGCTATAATTCTCTTGTAGAAGAAAATAAACAATTAAAAAACGATGTAGAAAGTCTTCAAAGTGAAGTGGACTCTTTTAAAAATAAATATAAAAATATAATTCCGACTGTAGCCAGTGGAAATGTCAATAAGGATTCATCTAATAAAAAAGCGAGTATTTTTGACTTGGTGACTGTTACCGGAAATCCTGGCTGGTATAGCCGTTCCGACTATTCTAATAATGATATTTTTATCGATACATATGGAAACGAATACCTAAACGCCTATGTAAGTCATCACAAGGAAACTGATAAAAACAGCAGCCGTGCCTGTACCTATTTACTTGATAATAATTATTCTGTGTGCGAAGGAAAAATTGCATGGTCAAAAAGCAGTGAAGATTCTAAAGAAGGTGCATGGATTGAGTTTTATTCGGAAGGTGAACCTGATCCCATTTATATCACCGATAAGATAACCGCCGAAAGCGAACCATTAAGCTTTTCTTTTAATGTACAGGGAGTAGAGAAATTAATAATCGTAAAGAACGGAACCAGTTCTCAATATAGCAGTGCATGTATTATTTACTCTTATTTCAATTTGGCAGAATAAGTCTTCGAGAATGGGCTGACCCCGATCAGAAAAGATGAGCCGCCCGGGTTAATTCCAGGCGGCCCTTCTTTTCTGATAATTTATCACAAAATGTTTTACAGTTATTTTGCAAGCGGTAGATAGTGTGTGCTTATACAAAGCTGGAGCAAACCTGTATGATAGAAACAGATTTGCTCCAGTCTTATTTCGCTTCATCTTTACCAGGTTTTCGGCAGTTCGCAGGGAGGCCTGGTGACCAGGGGAGCAGATCATCCAAAAAACTGCGGTCAGTGTCATCCAAATGCTTCGGTATCTCAGTGAGCAGATACTCAAAGTAATCGTATGGTTTCAGGCTGTTTGCTTTTGCGGTTTCCGCTATGCTGTAGATGATCGCACTGAACCTGGCGCCGGCAACTGTGTCGATCATGACCCAATTCTTTTTCCCGATACAGAATCCACGGACCGACCGTTCGGAAAGTTATTCACATATAAAGATAACTTTCCGAAAATGCAATCCGTCCGTTTGTGGTCGGCAGAAAAGGGTGGCTGTTCTGCGATACGCCGGTCGGAGCTCAGGCAAGCGCAATGGCCTACACAATGGCAGAAATCGCCAAGGCAAACAAAGTAAATGTTTACCACTATCTCACCTTCCTGTTCGAGCGTCAGCCGAACGATCAGATGACGGATGAAGAACCGGAACGGCTCGCTCCCTGGAATGAGGCTTTAAAAGCAGAGATCCGGAGACGGGTCGACAGCCAAAACAACAATGCATAACTGCTCGCAATAGTTAAATCGTATGTGAATTGTCAAGGTGCTTCAGTTTCTAAACCCAACTGGGGTTTGCCCTTGACAGTCGTCCAAAGGGTTGCGGAAACTGCGGATATCCTAAAGGTAAGCATGCAGATTTTTTTAGCCACAATTGTTACAAAACGCTTGACCACTACAAGTAGCAGAAACGTGAAACAGGGATGCGATCCTGCTGCCGTTTTCAGTTTTGAGGATACGATAAAGTGCTGTTGGTGGTGATGAGAATTTGCCGCTCAACATTATACCCTCCATTCATTGCATCATTGAGCCCCATCATTATCCAATGATAATAGGAAAACGCCTTTTCCTCGTTGAGAGAAATCCTTTTATCAAATTCATGATATGCGAGCTTATGAACGCCCTCTCCCGCAAAGACACCCAATAGGCAAAAAGCCAATACTATGAACAGTTGTTTTATAGGCTTTCTCTTATTGCTTGTTACAGATACAATCGTGCGCCCGTTAGGGTGTATGCCATAAACCGCCTTTAGCAAGCGGTAGACAAAGATATCAAAGAAAGGA
>Ga0137308_101203_pt1 | contig 28205 bp, 29 predicted proteins | sample Inofrocosms_June_FD_97181 | JGI IMG/M metagenome (GOLD analysis project Ga0137308, IMG submission 97181) | Mouse cecal microbial communities from Vienna, Austria - N-Acetylneuraminic and N-Acetylglucosamine D2O microcosms_June | ecosystem: Host-associated > Mammals > Digestive system > Large...
GTTCATCGATTTGATCAGTCGGTTTTTTCTGTAATACCATGACCGCAAAATCTTCATCATAGGTATTGATGCCAAAATCAACTCCCATTTCAAAACCAATATAATCATCGTTCAGAAGTTCGTAATCTTTTTCCCAATATTGCTCAAACAATTCCCGGGACTGACAGATACCGGCAAAAACGGAGCAGCGTTTTTCCTTATCATTGCTGTAACAAACATCTGATTGTTCCACCATTCTCATATCATATTCTCACATTCTGCTTTTCTTTTTATTTCAAATCCATTCCTGCATTCATTGAAAAGGGGGAACTTTCCTGTCTTGTTGTTGATCCAAAAAGCAGCAGGCATGTCTGTCTTCCTTAAAACCTGCAGGACGAATCTTTGCTGGTGGTTTTATTGTAACACTTTATTCCGAAAAATGAAATAGAGTTCTCTGTATCTGTTAAAGTAAGATTGGACCGACTGTTACTATTCATGGTCCTGAAGCCGCTCGTAGTAATGACCAGCTCACTTAATGGAATGGCAAATGGCGGTCATAAATCGTGGATCAGGGGACAATAATTCCGGAAAATATTGTAATACATCGAAAATGTGATAAAATAAGAAAAGGTATTATTGTATATCGATTCATGTCGTATTTCGTGGGAATACAGGGTGGAATCTATATTGCAGGAAGCCGTTTACGGGAAGAGCCAAATAAAAAGGAAAGAGATTGTTTCCGGGAAGAACTGGATAAAAAGCACAGAAATGATTTCTGAAAAAGCCGGATAAAATAGCCGGAAAGATCTTCCCGGAAAGAACAGGATAAAAATAGTCAGAAACAGTTTCAGAAAAAGGAGAAAAGCAATGAATATGGAATTACTGCAAAATAAGGACGTACTGATAAAGGTTCTATTGTTGCTTGTGCCGACGGTAGCAGCATTTTCGGTATCAGTTGTTTACCTTTTCCGTTCCAAGAAAAACAATGAGCGTGGCGGGGCAGACAGCGGGGAACTTACAGGCGCGGCCATGCTGTTCATACCTGTATGCATGACGAATCTGATGTATTCTGTTATGTCGGTTCTTCTGTTGTTTGTCAACGGAAAGATCACAGTTGACAAAATAACAGGAGTATCGATCGCGTTTTTTCTTATGGTCAGTGTATTAAGTGTGGTGTCCTGTATCATGAAAGGAATCATAGGCGGCTTGAGGCTGTCCGATTGTACGGGGGCGGAAAAACAAAAAGGGATTTCAAAAGCCATGCTGTATATGGCAGCGGCAGAGGTTCCCGGACTGATTGCGTTTGCGCTCTTTATGATAAAATTTATCATGTAAAACGGTGGGAGCGTTCACTGCCACTTCTTCCGGTAATCCCTCGGACTGATGCCTTCCACCTGTTTAAAGATGCGGGAGAAATAGTACAGCGGTGTGATGCCGCAGTTTTCTCCGACTTCTTCGACGGACATTTTGGAAAACCGCAGCAGTTCTTTTGCATGGGAGATCCGAACCTGCAGAAGATAGTCGTTTATCGTTATCCCGTACTCGTTCCGGAAGAGCCGGGTTACATAATATTTGTTGATATAAAATTTTTCTGACAGCATATCCAATGTGATCTTTTCCGACAGATGATCTCTCAGATATTCCCGTATCTCCAGCAGAGACTGCCCTTTGCCGCCGCTCTGTCCGGATTCCGGATGCCAGCTTTCCCCCATAACAAGACAAAGGAGGGAGGAAAGCTGTTCGTTGATCTTCATATCTTTTATATGGTCGTCGGAAGACGCCAGAGTGAATATTTTTTCCCAGCAATCTGTAAAATCTCCGATCTGACGTGGGTAGAAGGTGATCTGGCCGCCCCGTTCCATGTATTTCTGATAAATACCGGAGGCGGTGGGACCGTAAAAGTGGACCCAGCGGATCGTCCAGAGATCGTCGGAACTTTTGTGATAGTATTCATTTTTACAATTCAGCAGGGCACAGCCGCCTTCGGAAAGGGTATACTGCTGTCCCAGATAGGAGAGCGTGCCGCTGCCGGAGAGCACCATGAGAAAAAGGTAGGAGGAAAGATCGGGATGGGAACTGGTGTGGGGCCGTCTGGCGTGAACCTGTCCGATCTCCTGCAGGTAGAGTAGGTTCTCTCTGGCAAATTCCGAAGGGGTATACAGTACGCGGTTGGAACTGACGTATTCGCCGTGGTAGCTGGAATGTTTCATGTCTGTTTTCCTTTTCAAACTGTGTCCGGCTTTATAAACGGTTTCTTTTTTTAATATGTTTTAATATGCCGGATATCCGCAGCGGTTTATTGTGGATTTGGCTGCAGGTTTTGTTTTATAAGGGGCCTTAATTGCGGAATATTATCCTGAAGTTCATTATACCCAAAATGTCAATATAATGCAAATTAATGGCAATAATTTCTGTAATAATACGATTCATAAAGCGATATAGTGTTTCAGAAGAAATGCAAAAAAAGAAATACAAAAAGAATCACAAAAAAACAGATTGGAGAGAGAATATGGGAAAAAGAGCTTTGATCACAGGTGTGACAGGACAGGACGGTTCCTATCTTGCGGAATTTTTACTGGAAAAAGGCTATGAGGTATACGGCATGGTGCGGCGCTCTTCCGTGGATTACCGGGAGCGCATCGCGCATCTGGAGGGAGGGAAACATTTTCATCTGCGCTACGGTGATCTGGGAGATTCCATAAGCCTTGTCAGGCTGGTCGGGGAGATCAGGCCGGATGAGATCTATAATCTGGCGGCACAGAGCCATGTACAGGTATCTTTTGATGTACCGGAGTATACGGCGGATGTGGTGGCAGTGGGCGTGCTCAGGGTGCTGGAAGCGGTGCGCATCTGCGGACTGGAAAAGACATGCAGGATTTATCAGGCATCCACTTCGGAGCTCTATGGAAAGGTGGAGGAGGCTCCCCAGAGAGAGACTACGCCGTTTCATCCGTACTCGCCCTATGCGGTGGCGAAACAGTACGGTTTCTGGATCGTGAAGGAATACCGGGAAGCTTATCGGATGTTCTGCTGTTCCGGCATTTTATTCAATCATGAATCGGAACGCCGGGGGGAGACTTTTGTCACAAGAAAGATCACTCTTGCGGCTGCCCGCATTGCGCAGGGAAAACAGGAAAAATTGTATCTGGGAAATCTTTCCTCTTTAAGGGACTGGGGATACGCGAAGGATTATGTGGAATGCATGTGGCTGATCCTGCAGCAGGAAAAGCCGGACGATTTTGTGATCGCCACCGGTGTGCAGCATTCGGTCAGGGAGTTTGCCGAACTGGCGTTTCGTTATGCGGGGATAGAACTTTACTGGCAGGGCGAAGGGATAGAGGAAAAAGGCATCGATAAAAAGACGGGGAAGGTGCTGGTGGAAGTTTCACCGGATTTCTACCGGCCTACAGACGTGGTAAATCTCTGGGGAGATCCGGCAAAGGCGCGGAAACAGCTTGGGTGGAATCCTGCCGGAACGGGATTTGAGGAACTGGTTCGGATCATGGTGGAACATGATCTGAAAAAGGCGGCGCTGGAACAACTGTGATGCCAGCAAAACCAGGAATAGTGAAGAATAATTCAAAATTATGCAGTAGTACAAAGAGGGAAGAAAAGAATGGAAAAAGAAGCTAAGATTTATGTGGCGGGGCACAAAGGAATGGTGGGTTCCGCTATTGTCAGGGAACTGCGGAGGCAGGGCTATGACAATATCATCACAAGGACGCATCAGGAACTGGATCTCTGCAGACAGGAGGATGTGGAGCGGTTTTTTGGGCAGGAGAGACCGGAATATGTTTTTCTGGCGGCGGCAAAAGTAGGCGGTATTATGGCAAATCAGGAGGCTCCCGCCGATTTTATGTGGGACAATATCATGCTGGAGATGAATGTGATCCATGCCGCATGGAAAAATGGCTGTAAAAAACTGGAATTTCTTGGCTCTTCCTGTATTTATCCGAGGATGGCGCCCCAGCCCATGAAGGAGAACTGTCTGCTGACTTCGGCGCTGGAGCAGACCAATGAGGCTTATGCGCTGGCGAAGATCTCCGGGCTGAAATATTGTGCTTATTTAAACAGGCAGTATGGAACGGATTATATTTCCGTGATGCCCACAAATCTGTACGGGCCGGGGGACAACTATCATCCCACCCATTCTCATGTACTGCCGGCGCTGATCCGCCGCTTTCATGAGGCGAAAACAAAGGGGGAAAAAACAGTGGTCTGCTGGGGAGACGGCTCTGCGCTGCGGGAGTTTCTTTATGTGGATGATCTGGCTGAGCTGTGCGTTTTTCTGATGAACTGCTACAGCGGCGGGGAGGCGGTGAATGCCGGAACAGGAAAGGAACTGAGTATTAAACAACTGGCGGAGCTTGTGGCGGAGGTGATCGGCTATCAGGGGGAGATTTTGTGGGATACCACAAAGCCGAACGGGACGCCGAGGAAGCTTTTGGATGTTGGCAAAGCGGAAAAACTGGGGTGGCATTACAAAACGGAACTGGAAGAGGGAATCCGGCTCAGTTATGAGGATTTTCTGTGCCATCCGATGCGGGCGGAGAGATAAAGGAAGCGGGATGCGCAAAAGCAGAGCAGAAATAATGTAATTATGAAAGAAAGGATGTTAGCTTGCAGGCGGGTCAAAACGGTCATGAAACCGGCATCCGGTTATATTGCCGGAATTTGGCTTCGATCCGGGCAGGCGGCATGACGGGTGGTTTTGTTTGCATATCATATTATTATCAGGCGGTTCAGGAAAAAGGCTCTGGCCTCTTTCCAATGATATCCGCTCCAAACAGTTTATCAAAATATTCCGGAAGGCGGGGGGCGGTTATGAGTCCATGCTGCAGCGTGTCTACAGGCAGATCAAAGAGGCGGATGCAGAGGCGAAGGTGACGATTGCCACAAGCAAGTCCCAGATATCCGCCATCCATAATCAGTTAGGGGAACAGGCGGCGATATCCGCGGAGCCCTGCAGGCGGGATACGTTTCCCGCGATGGCGCTGGCGGCGGCGCATCTTCAGGATGTGCAGGGGATCAGCCGGGAGGAGAGCATTGTGGTCTGTCCGGTGGATCCCTATGTGGAGGAGGAGTATTTTAAAGCGCTGAAAGAACTGGCGCGGCAGGCAAAGACGGGAGAAGCCGGACTGGTTCTTCTGGGGATCACGCCGACTTATCCGAGCGAGAAATACGGCTATATCATACCGGCGGACAATAAACGGATCACATCTGTAACCACATTCCGGGAAAAGCCGACAGCAGAGAGGGCGGCGGAGTATATCGGGCAGGGGGCACTCTGGAACGGCGGTGTATTTGCCTGCAGACTGGGATATCTTCTGGATAAGGCACATGAACTGATTGATTTTGCGGATTATCAGGATTTATATGAAAAGTATGACACGCTGACAAAGATATCCTTTGATTATGCGGTGGCGGAGCAGGAATCCAGTATTCAGGTGATGCGGTTTGCAGGGCAGTGGAAGGATCTGGGGACCTGGAATACTTTGACGGAGGCGATGGAGGAGACTGTTGTCGGGCAGGGCGTGATGAACGAAACCTGTGAAAGTGTTCATATCATCAATGAGATGGATGTGCCGATACTTGCCATGGGGCTGAAGGATGTGGTGATCTCCGCTTCGCCGGAGGGGATTCTTGTGTCGGACAGGGAACAGAGTTCTTATATGAAACCCTTTGTGGACCGGATGGACAGTCAGGTCATGTTTGCGGAGAAAAGCTGGGGGAGTTACAGGGTGATCGACGTGGAAAAAGGCAGCATGACCATAAAAGCGACGCTGAACGCAGGGCATTCCATGAATTATCATTCCCATAGGCACCGGGACGAAGTCTGGACGGTGGTTTCCGGGTGTGGGAGGACTGTCGTGGACGGCATGGAACAGAAGGTGAAGGCGGGGGATGTGGTCACGATGAGCGCGGGGTGCAGGCATACTGTCATTGCGGAGACGGAATTGAAGCTGATCGAGGTGCAGATCGGAGAGGAGATTTCGGTGGAGGATAAACAGAAGTTTGAATACAATGCCGGATGAGAGGGAGCCAGGCATGCCGTGTCAGTAACCGGATGCCGGAGATGGGGATATAGAGTTTGGCATGCATGTTGGACAGAAAAGAGGATTTTGAATGTGAACAGACCGTTTATATGTACACCGTCGGGGAAGGATTATATTTGGGGCGGGAGAAAACTGCAGGAGGACTGGGAGAAGGAGGGCGGTTTTTCCCGTCTGGCGGAGAGCTGGGAGTGCTCTACGCATCCGGACGGGCTTTCCACGGCATCCGGCGGGGCGTTTGCGGGGATGGAGCTGCGGGAGATATTGAAGCTGCATCCGGAATATCTGGGGAGCCATGTGCGGAACGGAAGAACTCCGGAATATGGAAAGGAAGCAGGAGATAAGTACAGTGCAGAGGACGGACAGATTCCCATCCTTGTGAAATTCATCGATGCGAAACAGGATCTGTCGGTGCAGGTCCATCCTACGGATGAGTTCGCCGGAAAATTTGAGAACGGGCAGCAGGGAAAGACGGAACTGTGGTATGTGGTGGAAGCGGCGGAGGGCGCCCATGTTGTCTATGGATTGAAGCGCATGGCGGATAAGGATACATTGAGAAAAGCGGCAGAGAGCGGTACGCTGGAGCAATATCTGCGGAAAATACCGGTGAAGAAGAACCAGGTTTTCTTTGTGGAGGCGGGGACGATCCATGCAGTCGGGGCGGGCTGCCTGATCGCGGAAATACAGGAAAATTCCAATCTGACATACCGGCTGTATGATTATGACAGAACGGATAAAAAAGGGGAAAAAAGACAGCTTCATATAGAAAAGGCGCTGGATGCCGCAAATCTGGCGGTGGAGAAGGAACCGGAACAGCCTATGCGGGTATTGAAATATACGCCGGGCTGTGCCCGGGAACTGCTGGGCAGGTGCCGGTACTTTGAGGTGTACCGGATGCTGGTAAATACGGAGAGAAGACAGATCGTGAAATACAGGGCGGACGGGATGAGTTTTCGGGTACTGCTCTGTATAGACGGATGCGGCATGCTGTATTTTGAAGATACAATGCTGGAAATATACAGGGGAGACTGCATTTTTGTCCCGGCGGATTCTGCGGATGTCCGTATACACGGGAAAATGGAATTTCTGGATGTGAGATGCTGAAGATGGATAGCGGCGCTGCCTGCATATGATGCAGGCAGGATGGGCTGGCCGGCCGGGATATGGAAACGGTTCAGTGGGGGGAGAAGCCGTTGCCAAAAAAGATAAACAGCGGAAGCAGCACAGATGTCAGCATATCATAGAAACCGTGTGCTATCATGAGAGGCACGATGCTTTTACGCCTCGATAAAAATAAACAGATGCATAATATCAGTACATTAGTAGCTATATTATAAAATTCGCCGAACACAAACTGCATGGCGGAGAAGTGGGCAGCATAAAAGAGCAGTATGTTGATAAGGACAGACAGCACTTTAGAGCGGCATACGGACAGTGTCCGGTGCAGGATAAAGCCGCGAAAGATAAGTTCTTCCGCAAACCCTGCATATAAAAAGCAGTATAGCGAAGTCCCGATGATATAACCGGGATCAGGCTGCATCGCATAAACCGAATAATCTATTTTCATAAGGAGCAGCGGTATCTGCTGTATCAAAAACATACCAAAGCCCAGCAGAAGGCCTGTCGGGATATCCTGCAGCCGGAATTTTTTCAGCCCTATGGAAGAAAGAGGCCTCTTTTTTATCTTTCCGACATAAAAAATAAGGGCGGCACAAGGGAGCAGATAAACAGGGACTCCCGTCCATCGTCCGTCTATGGGAAGAAATCTCCCGGCTAGATCCAGAATAAAAATAAGAGAAACGAGCAGAAAAAAGCACAGGATGATCTCAAGGATTTCCCGGTTTCTTTCCGGGCTTTTATCTGTGTTTGTCTGTGGTTTTTTGTTGTCAGTAATAATCAGGTGCATTGTTTTTCCTTTCCGCATTATTGTAATGCCATAACTATGATAAGTATCTGGTGATCAGGCTGAGCAGGGCGATAAACAGAGCGCCGCTTAGAGCCGTTGCCATGATAATAGCCATGATACAGAGGGCTTTCCTGATTTCCGGATACATCTGCATTTTATCTGTCTGTTTTGGTTCGGGGGGCTCCGGGACCTCTTCTTTTTCCTGTCCTGACAGGATATAATCCGCGCTGACATTGTAAATTTCTGTCAGTTTGATCAGGTTTTCGATATCGGGATTTCCCTGGGCGGATTCCCATTTGGAAACGGCCTGTCTTGAGATATTCAGCATCTCGGCGAGCTGTTCCTGAGAGTAGCCGGCTTTTTTCCGCAGTTCTTTCAGACGGTCAGCTATGTTCATGTTTTCACCTCCGTATAGAGAAAATATCATATTTTTCCGGTTGCCTGCCACCAACATTTGTGGAAACGGCGGCAAATTATAGTTGCAGTCCGGAAACTTTAAGTTGCACCTGCGTTATCCGGGCGATAACAGGTAATATTGTAGCACAGAAACAGTAAAAGAAACAGTCTGCACCCGGAAAGGCGTATCCGGCTGCCGGCAAAGGAAATCGCGATCCGGCTTGTATCGGATCAGGCGGCATGTTATAATAATAATCAATAAAAAATAAAATAAATAACAATAAGACAGAGAAAGAAGAAATAAAAGAGATGCATTATAAAGGAAACAGGGACAGGGAAAAATTCTGGGAGACCTTTATTACGCTCAGAGAAAATCCGTCCATTCAGGAATTGAAAAAATATCCCAATCACAAAATATCCAATCTGTTTGACCACAGTTCCAGAGTGGCGCTCTGCGCCTATGATATATCCCGCAGGCTGCATGTGGATATAGACGGTACAAGTCTGGCAAAGGGAGCCATGCTGCATGATTATTATCTGTATAAAGCATGGAGAAACGAAACCATAGGCACAAAAGAGCATTGGTTCGGACATCCCGGCACGGCGCTGAAAAATGCGGAAAAGGAATTCCAGCTTTCGGATCTGGAAAAAAATATCATTATAAGCCATATGTGGCCTCTGAATTTTTTTCATTTTCCGAGATCCAGAGAAGCGGTACTGGTCTGTCTTGCGGATAAGATCTGCGCTTTCGGGGAAGGCGTGCTGAAGAGAAATTATGTGAGGATGCAGAGAAACAGAAAACAGCCCTAAGGCTGATAGAACAGTCTGCCGGAGCCTTTTTTGATCAGTTGGGTGACATGTAAAAAAGGCTCCGGCAGGCTTTTTTTGTCATTATAGGAAAGTCTGCCCTGTATGACAAAATCCTCCGGGGGGTGCGCACTGCGCACATAAGGAAAATGGCTGCTGCCGCACACTTTTTCAATCCGCAAAAAAATATTTGCATAAAATTTGAAAAACTGTAAGATTTTCCGTTCGGGAAACGAAGTATAAGGTGAAAGGGATGAAACAGCAGAACTTTTTATCCCGGACAGGACACCGCGGCCGGGTGTCACGTAAGCTTACGGAGAGAGGAACATGATGAAGGCGAATGAAAATAATTTTGTAGAGCTGATCAAAAAGCGCAGGGAAGAGGGACTCCTGTACGTGATAGATACCTACGGGTCATTGCTTTATTCGATAGTGCGCAGGCGTCTGTTTACGGCGCCGGACCGGGTCGATGAATGCATGAACGATATTTTTCTCGGCATCTGGGAGAATATAAACAGTTTTGATAAGGAAAAAGGCAGCTTTGAAGGCTGGGCGGCAGGCGTGGCGCGCTTAGAGGCGATAGATATGCTCCGCAGGATACAGAGGGAACTCCGCTTTCAGGCGGTTCCATTGGAAGGTGTGGAGATCCCGCAGGAGGATGTTTCACTTCTGGAACTGACGGAACTGGAACTTTCCGGAGAGACAAAGAAAATCCTCGAATGCCTGAATCCGAAAGACCGGGAACTTTTTTGCCGGATCTTTATGGGGGAAGAGGAGCCTGAAAAGGCGGGAGCCGCGCTGGGAATCAGCAGAGATAACGTGTATGTACGGATCTTTCGCGGAAAACAGAAGATCCGCAGAAAATTCAAGGAAAGGAAAAGGGCATGAGTATGAACAGGGAAGCTTATGAACTGGCAAACAGAATAAATACGGAGCTTGATGCAGAGCGCAGCTACCTGACAGAAGGCCCCGGTGATATTATGACAAAAAAATATAAAGATACGGTATTACAGGAGATAAAAAAGGAAAAACAGAAGAAAAAGAGTACATTCCGCAAAACTTCCGCTGCGGCCTGCGCGGCGCTGATACTTCTGGCGGGAACAGTTGCTTTCGGTGATGAGGTACATGCGATGATCAGGCAGGTAAGCTGGAGCATCGGCAACGCGCTGGGTATTGCTGCGGATCTGGCGGATTACAGGGAGGTGGTGAATACTTCCGTGGCAGACAGCGGCTATGTTATCACGCTGCAGGAGGCGGTGGTCTCGGAAGAGAAACTGGTGATCAACTATACGCTTCAGCGGGAAGACGGCGAAGCGATGGAGGAGATGCCGACGGCGGACGGCGGCCTGTATATCAACGGAAAAAATGTAACGGACGGAGTAGGCGGGAGCGCGGAGTTTCTGGATGAAGAGCAGACGATCGTGGGCGTTGTGTTAAACTATTATGTGTCGGGGATAGATTTTTCAAAGGAGAATCACTTCAGGCTCGCTTATGACAGGATCGGGATAACGGACAGCGTGAAGGGAAAATGGGAATTTGAATTTACAGCGGACGGAACGGATCTGATCGCCGATACAAAGCGCATAAATATCGACAGATCTTTTGAACTGCCGGACGGCGTGACGGTGACTTTGGAGGAGTTTACGACAAACGATCTGGAGCAGAGGATATCCTACAGCTTCTCCGGCACAACAGACTATATTTTTAAGGCGGAAGCGGTAGATTCCACAGGAAAACAGGTGGAGTTCGGCGTGCGGACACAGGATAAGAGATCCGGTTATATGCAGAATGAGGATATTATCGACGACGGCAGGATTGATGATGGCGCGGAGTCTGTCACCATAACGCTTTATGCGATGGAACTGCCCAAAGAGAGCGGACAGATGAGCCATGACTATATACAGCTCGGGGAGAGCTTTGAACTGCAGCTCAGAACTGCATGATAAACATATAACACTTGATCCATAATTTATTTTTCAGTACAAAAAAGTAAAAATAGCTTACCGGTTTTTGCGGCCGGCAGGCTATTTTTATATTTACACCATGTATCAAAATGCAATCCTTTTTGATATGTATGGGCCTGGGTCTGTGTTATTGTGATCCGGTCCGGGATATGTTATAATTTCAGCGTTATTGAAAGCGGCAGGTTTATTCTTCGGTAAGGGAGAAGAGAAAGACAGAGGGAAGGAAAATGAACTATCAGATCACTTACAGATCGCCTATCGGAAATATGATGATCGTCTGTGATGCGGACCGGAAATATATCACGGGGGTATGGATAGAGGGACAGAAATATTTTCAGAGCACCTTGTCTGAGAGGCCGGCCTGCGGGAAGGGCATCCCGGTGCTGCAGAAAGCAAAGGACTGGCTGGATGCATATTTTGCGGGGAAAAAACCTGTGCCTTCCGTGCTGCCGCTTAAGCCCGCGGGAAGCGCGTTCCGGCAGGATATATGGAAGATACTCTGTGAGATTCCCTATGGAAGCGTGCTGACCTACGGGGAGATCGCGAAGCAAATGGCGCTTAAAATGGGGAGAGAGGCCATGTCGGCGCAGGCGGTGGGAGGCGCGGTGGCGCATAATCCGATTTCCGTGATCATTCCCTGTCACCGGATCGTAGGTACAAACGGGAGCCTGACAGGCTATGCGGGGGGAATCGAGAAGAAAATAAAATTATTGGAACATGAAGGCGTGGATACCGCTGTATTTTCCGTGCCGAAATGACCCGCGGAAGAACACGGGGGACAAAGCAGGATAGCAGAATGAGATATTATGCACTGAACGATTATTTACAGGATACCTTCGGGGAAAAAGTATATAAAATTGCGTTGAACGGCGGCTTTACCTGTCCGAACAGGGACGGCACGCTGGATACAAGAGGATGTATCTTTTGTTCCGGCGCCGGTTCCGGAGAGTTTGCCGGAAGGTCGGAGGATTCGATCACCGCTCAGATCGAACAGGGAAAAGAGCGCATAAAGAAAAAAATAAAAAACGGAAAGTACATTGCGTATTTTCAGGCATTTACCAATACCTATGCCCCGGTGCAAAGGCTCAGGGCGCTTTATGAGGAGGCGGTATCCCATCCGGATATTGCAGTCCTGTCTGTTGCCACAAGGCCGGACTGCCTTTCGCAGGAGGTTGTCGCGCTGCTGCAGGAGATGAACCGGAGAAAACCGGTGTGGGTGGAACTGGGGCTGCAGACGATCCATGAAAAAACCGCGGAGTATATCCGGAGAGGATACCCGCTTTCGGTTTATGACGGGGCGGTAAAAGCGTTAAAAGAGATCGGGGTGCAGGTGATCGTCCATGTGATACTGGGGCTTCCCGGTGAAACAGAAGAGGAAATGAAAGAGACCGTATCCTATGTCGGAAAAAGCGGCGCGGACGGGATAAAGCTGCAGCTTTTGCATGTGATGAAGGGAACGGATCTGGAGAGGGCATATCGGGAAGGAAACTGCAGGGTGATGGAAGCTGAGGAATATGTCCGTTTGGTGGCGGACTGTATCGCCCTGCTGCCTGAGCGGATGGTCATACACCGCATGACAGGGGACGGTGATAAAAAAACGCTGATCGCACCGAAATGGAGCATGGATAAAAAGAGGGTATTGAATGCGCTGCAAAAAGCGATCCGGGAAAAGGAGAGAGAATAATGCGGTTTTATCTTGCGCCGATGGAGGAGGTCACAGGGTATGTATACCGGGAGGTATATCATGCACTGTTTGATGATATCGATAAATATGTTACGCCTTTTATCACGCCCGCACAAAAGAGAGTGTTAAAGACGAGGGACCGGAAGGAGATAGAACCGGAACATAATCAGGGGATCCGTGTCGTGCCTCAGATCCTGACCAATGATGCCGGGCAGTTTACGGATACCTGCGGCCTGCTTCTGGAACTCGGATATCGGGAGGTAAACCTGAATCTGGGCTGTCCTTCCGCTACGGTGGTGAGAAAGGGAAGGGGAAGCGGATTTCTTGCGGACCCGGACAGGCTGGACCGGTTTTTTGAGGAGGTATTTGAGACACTTGGGAAAGACCGGGCTTTGGTGAATATATCCGTCAAAACAAGGATCGGGCTGGAGCTTCCGGAAGAGTTTGAAGATATTTTGAAGATATACAATCGTTATCCGTTCAGCGAGATCATTATCCATCCGAGGCTGCAGAAGGATTATTACAATAACACGCCGGATCTCGATGTGTTTTCCGATGCCCTTAAACAGTGTATCCATCCGGTCTGTTATAACGGGGATATCTTTACGGGGAAGCAGTATGAGGATTTTATAAAAAAGTTTCCGGCAGTGGAGAGGATCATGCTGGGACGGGGTATTGTGGCAAATCCCGGCCTTGTCAGGGAGATAAGGACCGGAGAGCGGATCTCAAAAGAGGAATTGAAGGAATACCATGATGCATTATATACAGCCTACAGGGAGGCGCTTGGCAGCGAGAAGGATGCGCTTTTTAAAATGAAGGAACTCTGGTCTTATCTGGGAAAAGGATTTCAGGATGCGGAAAAATACTTAAAAAAGATACGGAAGGCGAACAGGCAGGAGGCGTATGTTTCTGCGGTGAATCAGGTATTTGACAACTGCGGATTGGGGCCGGGATAAAAGAGAGGATCGCAACAGGCGGATGAAAGAGGGATCGGAGTAAAATTTCCGGGGGATAACAGAATGAATGTGAACAAAAAATACATGATCGGTGCAGCGATTGCAGTGATACTCATATGTCTCTTTTTTGGCTGGAAAATACCGGTCTTTATCAGGATAGAAACTCTGGATCTGCCGGAGGGCTGTGAGACGGTATATCCGGTGAAGGTACATATCTCGGATGTATACTGGCTGCATGTAAAAGGGGAGAAAGTCATAAAATGCGATCTGGATTACAGGGAAGCAAAGGAATATATCGAAACCCATAACAGCAAAGCCGAATTAAAGTATATTCAGATTTACGAGTACGGCGGTATGAGCGATATCGCAATATATGATTCGGAGCTTGATGAGGACTTTTGGAAACAGCCGGATCGGGATCATTATATCACAATAAGCTTTTTCCGGAAGTTATAGGGAAAAATATAAAAAACATGGTAAAAGGACGGGGATATTTTGAAAAATGCCGGAATATCCCCGTTTGCAACGGCAAAGTTGACAAAAAGAAACCGCAGATTGGTGGTGGCCGGAGCGGTTTTTTTGTAGGATAATCATCAGAAACGGCAGACCGGTAAGCAGTTTTCATTAAAAACATAACGGATAACGATCAGCCTTTAAGAGGAGCGGATTTTCGGAAGTAAAGGCGGAACCATTATCCGGGAAAAGGAGCAGGATATGACATTGGGACAGAAACTGAAAACCATATTAAAAGAGAAGAATATGACGCAGGAGGAACTGGCGGAGCAGCTCGATGTATCAAGACAGGCAGTGGGAAAGTGGGTCAATGACAAAGGGATTCCGGAGGTAACGAAGCTGATCCAGATCAGCAATATATTCGGCGTATCCCTTGACTATCTGTTAAAGGAGGAGAAGAGCGGTCCGGCTGCGGAAAACGGCTATTATGTCAGCGGGGAGGCGCTGGAGGGATATCTGGCATGGGAGAAGCAGAAGCGAAAAAGGATCATAGGAGGGATCAGTCTGCTGATGCTGGCAAATATCTTTGATGAAATAGGAAGAGGAAGCATCGGCAGCATCATGGAAGGGGTATACTGGGGCGTCACGCTGGCAGGGCTTGCCCTTTTGATCTGGCAGTGTTTTCAGACGAAGAAATACCGGGAGATCAGGAATGAAAGACTGATCTTTGACAACAAAGTATATGAAGCGTTTAAAAGCAGGCGTGAAAGGGAGCGGAAAAAATACGCGTTCATGATGATCGCAGGCGTTGGATTATTGATGTTCAGTTCGGAGATGGCGGGCTTATTGGAAAACGGCATGGGACACCGGTCCTTCGGGGCGGAGTGGATCCTGGATACGGCAGGACTTGCCTTTGTCCTGTGGGCGTTTATGTCCGCCGGAGCGGAGAGCGTGGTCGTGCGGAATACGGAGGATATGCCGAAAAAGGAAAAGGGAAGATTTACATGGGTATACTGGGCAGTCCCGGTGACGGCAATACTGGTTCTGGTGGGGGTGGTCTCCCATGTGTGGAATCCGATGGCGCCTGTTTTTGTTTTGTTCTGCGGGCTGCTTGTGACGATGTGCAGACTGCTTCTGGAGAAGAGGGAGTAGGAGCGAATGGGCAAAGCATGTGAACAGAGGAAAAAGACAGATAAAGTGTGCAGCCGGCGGAAAAGGCAGAAAAAACATAGTATGGCTGAGGAAAGGAAAAGGAAGGATAACGACATGGAAAAGAAGCGCGGTAAGCAAAAGGATATAGAAAAGAATGAGGAAAGGAAAAACGGCATGGACGGAGGGCGTTATGTACGGGGCGGTAAGTTCGGGATGCTTCTGGCAGGGATGGCGCTGGCGATGTGCACTTTGGCAGGATGCGCCGTATCGGAAGAAAGCGGGTATTTCCGGGAGGGATCATACGATCCGGTGAAGCTGGAGATCTATGAGGCGGAGAGCGGCGAACTGCAAAAGACCGTGGAGGAGGAAGAGACGTTATATCAGTTTAACCAGTTGTTTGAGGTATCCGGAGAGGAGCTGGAAACGGGAACGGAGCATTATGAGGCTGGGATGGTAAAAGAGGCGGAGGAGACATACCATATTATCGTCTATAAACGTCCCGTGGCGAAATTCGGGGATAAAGAGCCTGTGAAAATATTTACGGTGACATTGTATGAGAATACGGATGTCGCGAAGATGACGGTGGTGGATGAAAGTATTAACGCCTTTCCCATACCGGAGGAATTTCTGACCTTTTATTATGAGATGTCAAAAGAGGAAAGCGATTTTTACGCATCACTCATTGACTGATCAGGATGCGGAAAGGGAAAAACAACGGTATTGTGATCGAACTTTGCGGTATTCCCCTGAAAAAAGAAAGAAAAGCACTAAATATCAAAAATCCGGCGATGGATCAGGCTTGAAGGAAACGGAACAAAGAAATATACTGAATGGTGTGAAAATATTATATAAAAAATTATATAATAGGAAAATCTGATGTAAAAAGGGGAATTTTATATGGAACAGCTTCATGTACCGGTTACGGGAGACTCGGAAAAAATGCATAAGATCATTGATGAACTGATGAAGCAGGATAAAGAATTTCAGATCATGATAACGGTTTCCTCCTCTGAAAAAAACGGCGGAACGGGAGAAAAAGAGGTGGAGGTGAAATGGAGCGGGGAGAGCGCGCTCAAGGCGGCCTCCCTGCCGGCGGGGGCGGCATCGGCTATAGCACAGCCGGAAACGCCGCCTTCCTATGATCTGGAGACGGATGTGACGGATATGATCCATGAGATAGGCGTGCCCGCCCACATCAAGGGATATCAGTATCTGAGGGAGGCAATCATGATGTCGGTGAAGGATATGGAAATGCTGAATTCCATCACAAAACTTCTCTATCCGTCCATCGCGAAAAAATACCAGACAACCCCCAGCAGGGTGGAGAGAGCGATCCGGCACGCCATCGAAGTGGCGTGGAGCAGGGGAAGGATGGAAACGCTGGATGCCCTTTTCGGCTATACGATCAACACCGGCAAGGGTAAGCCGACCAATTCGGAGTTTATTGCGCTGATCACGGATAAACTGAGGCTGAAGTATCGGGAAGCCTGAAAAATGCTATTGGCGCAACTTTTAAAAATAGGTACTTCCTTTAGCCGAAACCTTGATGTATAATACAGTCATAATACAGATTTTACCTGATAATAAGACGGGGAAAGGCAAACGGAGGTTTATCATGAAAAACATTCTTTTTATTGCATCAGAGGGCGTTCCATTTATTAAGACGGGAGGGCTGGCTGATGTAGTAGGTTCTTTGCCGAAATGCATCGACCGGGAGTACTATGATGTGCGGGTTATGATTCCGAAATATTCCTGTATGTCAGATAAGATGAAAGAAAAACTGAGTTACAGGGCGCATTTTTATATGGATTTCCACTGGAAGGATGAGTATGTGGGAATTCTGGAATCCGAAGTAGACGGCGTGAAATATTATTTTATAGATAATGAGGGGTATTTTACAGGTGTAAAACCCTATACGGACAATGCGCTGTTTGAGATTGAGAAATACGCGTATTTCAGTAAGGCATGCCTTTCCGCCCTGCCTGTTCTCGGCTTTCGGCCGGATCTGATCCACTGTCATGACTGGCAGACCGGCCTGGTGCCTGTTTATCTGCATGAGCGTTTTCAGGGAAACGAGTTCTTCAGGGGAATCAAGACCGTTATGACGATCCACAACCTGAAATTCCAGGGAAAGTGGAACGTAAAAGACGTGCAGGACATTACGGGCCTGCCGGATTATTACTTTACGCCGGATAAGCTGGAAGCTTATAAGGACGCGAATCTGTTAAAGGGCGGCCTTGTGTTTGCGGACGCCATCACAACGGTGAGCGATACCTATGCTCAGGAGATCAAGACCGAGTTCTACGGGGAAAATCTGGAGGGGCTGATGTGTGCGCGCAGCGGCGATCTGCGCGGTATCGTGAACGGTATCGACTATGATGACTTTAATCCGGAGACGGATAAATATCTGGAATTTCCGTATAACGCGATGAATTACCGGAAAGAAAAGGTGAAAAATAAACGTGCCCTGCAGAAGGAACTGGGACTCGAAGTCAACGATAAGATCATGATGATCGGTATCGTATCAAGGCTGACGGACCAGAAAGGATTTGATCTGATCGCCCGCGTGATGGATGAACTGTGTCAGGATGCGATCCAGATCGTGGTGCTGGGCACCGGCGAAGAGCGGTATGAGAATATGTTCCGCCATTTTGACTGGAAATACAGTAATAAAGTATCCGCGAACATCTATTATTCCGATGCGCTGTCCCATAAGATCTACGGCGCCTGCGATGCGTTTCTGATGCCGTCCCTGTTTGAGCCCTGCGGGCTTTCCCAGCTGATGAGCCTGCGTTACGGCACGCTGCCGATCGTCAGGGAGACGGGCGGCCTGAAGGATACGGTGGAACCCTATAACGAATACGAGAGCAGGGGAACCGGATTCAGTTTTGTGAATTACAATGCCCATGAGATGATGGCGACGGTACGCTATGCGGAGCGGATCTACTATGATAAGAAGCGGGAGTGGAACAAGATGGTAGACCGGGCGATGGCGGCGGATTTCTCCTGGCAGGTGTCCGCCATGAAATATCAGGAGATGTACGACTGGCTGATAGGGTATTAATGCGATAGAGGCCATACTCTGTCAGAGCGGTGCATTTGAACAGTATAAACTCGATATGTGCAGGGACAGATACATACAGCCTGTACATAAGAGAGGCATGACATGGCAAAAAAGAAAGACAATTTTGTGATGCAGGCGGGGATTCTGGCTGTGGCTGGAATCATCGTCCGCATCATTGGTCTTTTGTATAATACACCGATGGTCGCCATCATCGGAGATGAAGGGTTTGGATATTATGACAGCGCTTATGCGGCTTACAGTATCGTGCTGCTCATATCCTCCTACAGCATCCCGTCGGCGGTATCGAAGGTGATTGCACAAAAGCTGGCGTTAAAAGAATATCGCAATGCGCACAGGATCTTCCGTTGTGCGTTTATTTATGTGCTGGTAGTCGGTGGTATTGCCAGCTTATTTGTGTTTTTCGGCGCAGGGCTTCTGGTGGAGATGGAGAGCGCCATTCTGCCGCTCAAAGTCCTTGCGCCGACTATTTTTCTGAGCGGTATCCTGGGGGTATTCCGGGGATATTTTCAGGCACGCAGGACGATGGCGCAGACTTCCATCTCGCAGATTCTCGAGCAGCTCGCCAACGCCGGTGTCAGTATCGGTATGGCTTATGTGATGGTGCAGGCGGTATCGGACAGGGACATGTCCACAAGGGCATCCTACGGTGCGGCGGGAGGGACGATCGGTACCGGCGCCGGTGTATTGGCCGGCCTGCTGTTTATGCTGTGGATGTACGGGCTGAACCGTAAAATGATCATGAAGCAGGTGGCGCGGGATTATCATCAGGAAGAGGATTCTTACGGGGAGATATTTAGGACGATCCTGCTTGTGGTGACGCCTTTTATTTTGAGCACGGGCATTTATAATGTCAATAATTTTCTGGATAAGACGATCTATCAGAAGCTGATGATGACGGTGATGGATTTAAAGGAGTCCATCGTTGCCACGGATCTGAGCGCCATTGCGAAGGGGACAAAGATCTCCAATATACCGATCGCCCTTGCCTCTGCTATGGCTACGGCGCTGATTCCCGGTATTTCCAGTGATTTTGTAAAAGGAGACAGGAAGGGCGTCCGGAAAAAGGTGGCGAAGTCCGTGAAGGTGACGATGCTGGTCTCGATTCCGGCGGCGGTGGGGATCGGCGTGCTGGCAAGGCCCATTATGCAGGTGATCTTCAATCAGCCGGAATCTCTTGAGATTTCTTCGTCACTGCTCACGGTAACCTCCGTCAGCATTATCTTTTACGGCTTGTCCACGCTGACGCAGGCGGTGCTGCAGTCCATCGGAAAGATGATCACGCCCATCGTCCATGCGGCAGTGGCGCTGGCGATCCATGCGGCGCTGATGGCTGCGATGCTGCTGTATCTGGATAAGGAATACCGGATGTATTATTATGTGATAGCGACCGTGCTGTATTCGGTGATTGTCAGCATTTTGAACGGACACTCTCTGAGGAAATATCTGAAATATAAACAGGAAAAAGACAAGACTTTCCTGCGGCCGGTCTTTGCCTCCGCGATCATGGGAGCGGCGGCTTACGGGGTATACCACGGGATTTATTATTTAGTGCCGGTAAATCTGGTGGCGCTGGCGGTCGCGGTTATCGTCGCGGTGCTGGTCTATTTTGTGCTGATCATCATGCTCCGGGCGGTGACGCAGGAGGAGTTAAAGAGCATGCCGAAGGGACATCTGCTGATCAAGATGGGGCGGAAGATGAGGCTGCTGAGATAGTATACAGGGGATTGCCGCAGCATGCTGGTATCTGCGGCGATCCCCTGTTTTGCGGAGGGAGATATTTTTGTTTCAGACAATCTGCTTTATCCCGGAAATATCGGAATCGATCACAAGGGAATAGTTGGTATAGTATACCACAAAGCCGGGTTTGGCGCCGTTTGGCTTTTTGACATGTTTTTTTTCTACATAGTCGATCTCCACCTTAGCCTGTCCCCGCCCTTTGGAGTAGTAGGCGGCGAGCCTTGCGGCTTCCTCGAAGGTGGCGTCGGGAAGCTTTGCGCCCTCCGTGCGGACGATCACATGAGAGCCGGGCTGTCCTTTGGCGTGAAACCACCAGTCGTTTCCGACGGCAAATTTAAAGGTCAGTTCGTCGTTCTGGAAGTTGTTTTTCCCCACATACATATGGAATCCGTCGCTGCTGATATAGTGGAAGGGCCTGCTTGTCACCTTTTCCTTTTTTGTCCCGCCTTTTCTGCGGACATAGCCTGCCGCGATCAGCTCCTCCTTGATCTGTACAAGATCCGATTCCTGCTCCGCGATGTCCAGAGAGGTTGAAATGGATTCCAAATGGCTGATCTCTTCCTTCACTTCCACGATCAGTTCGGAGAGGGTTTCGCAGGTACGTTTCAGTTTTCCGTATCTGTCAAAATATTTTTTCGCGTTTTCCGAAGCGGTGAGGGTAGGATCTAACGGGATCCTGACGGTCTCTCCGGTATAATAATTTTCCGCTTCCAGAAATTTGGCGCCGGGCTCGGCATTGTAGCCGTAGGTATGCAGAAGTTCCCCGTAAAGTTTATATTTTTCCCGTTTTTCCGTATCTTTGATCTGCTGGCACTGGAGATCATATTTTTTTACGGTGCGCTCCAGTACAGTCTGCACGATCTTCCGCAGATCCGCCGATCTCTGGCGGATGCGGGTCAGCGCGTTTTTCTCCGCGTAATAGGTTTCCAGAAGCGCCGAAACGGAGGAAAAGGCCCTGGTGGAGGAAGCGCCGTATATATTCAGCAAAACAGCGGCAAATTCCACAGGGGCTTTCCCGTCATAGACGATCACAGGCGAAAAGTCTCCTGCAAGGATCTGTTTCATCAGCAATACAAACTGCTCATAAAGCTGCTGGACGGCAGGATTTTGGGTGTTCACGGCAGCATCTGACGAAACCGGAAGTTCCTCCTGCAGATAACTGAGGGCGGAGCGGTCAGAATCCAGAGCGCTTCTGAAACAAAGTTCCTGCGCCAGAATCGGGGAAAAGCCGGTAAAAGAGGTATAGAGAGCCTTATACAGCGGCATGGGCTTTTGGAATACAAGCGCACGGAATTCCTTTTTCCGATCTTCGTCAGAGAGGGCTTTCTCCATAAATGCGGCAGGATCTGCCTTGTTCTCCGTTTTCGGGATAAAATAGGGCTTTCCGGGCAGAACTTCCCTGACGGAACTGACCATGCCGGAAATATGTTTGATGCTGTCTATGATATGATCGTTTTCATCACAGAAAATGATATTGCTGTGTTTTCCCATCACCTCAATGATCAGTTTTTTCCGGCAGAGATCCCCCAGTTCGTTCAAGTGCTCGATATGAATATGCATGACCCGCTCAAGCCCGGGCTGGGTGATATCCACGATCCGCCCGTTCTGGATATGCTTCCGGAGCAGCATACAGAAATTGGGCGCCGTCAGGGGGCTTTGCTTGGTCGTACCGGTCAGGTAGATCAGCGGAAGGGACGCGCTGGCGGAAAGCAGCAGGTAATACTGCCCTGTTTTTGTTCTTAAAGTGAGCTGCAGCTCATCCGCCTCGGGCTGCGCAATCTTATAAATACGGCTGCCTGTCAAAAGTTCCCTGCACTCCTTTACAACAGCCGCAACTGTAATACCGTCAAAAGCCATGATCTCTCTCCAATATCTCAAAAATGTAATCTCTACATAGAGTAACATCTCCGCTCACAAATTTCAAACTGTTTATGGAAATTAAGTATTTTACTTTTCCTCTGTTATGTGCTACAATGCAGAGGAATAAAACCTTTTGAATATCAGGCATGTATGATCGGGAGTCGGGTATGAATATCGGAAATGTGCAAAATCCATATGAAGCCGCGTGGCAGAAGTTTTGGGGGCGTCCCGGAGAAGAGGCGGTCCTTGTTATTGCGCCGTGGACAGAGGATTCCGGAGGAAAAGATACGCAGGGCGTATCGGGAACAGAAAAAACAAAGGAAATTCAGGGGGATTCGGATTCCCGGAGAAAAGTGGGGAGAAAGTCTTCACCGGAGGAATGCCAGACCTGTAAGGAGCGGAAGTATCAGGATGGTTCCGATGAAAATGTCTCCTTTAAGTCGGCGCAGCATATTTCGCCGGGCAGCGCCGGGGCAAGGGTGCGCGCCCATGAAGGCGAACATGTGTCAAATGCCTATAATAAGGCGCAGGAAGACGGCGGCAAGGTGCTTCAGGCTTCTGTCAGCATAAAAACCGCGATCTGCCCGGAGTGCGGCAGGACCTATGTGTCCGGCGGTACGACCCACACAAAGATCAGTTATCCGAATGAAGATAATCCCTATCAGAAAGAGAGAAAGTTTCAGCAGGGTATGGGGCTCAGGGGGGAAAATGTAGATATGGCGGTTTAAGGGTACGGCGATATGCAAAGTGATGCAGGCGGCCTGTGCCGTATACCGGGATAGGAATCCTGAGCCGATAAAATACGAAGAAGGATAAAAATCATGATCAAGAGCATGACGGGGTTTGGCAGATGTGAAACAGCGGGGAAGGACAGAAAGATAACGGTGGAGATGAAGTCTGTCAACCACAGGTATCTGGATGTGAACATCAAGATGCCGAAGAAACTGAATTTTTTTGAAAGTGCCATCAGGACAGAGTTAAAAAACTATATCGCCAGAGGAAAAGTGGATGTTTTTATCACTTATGAGGATTACAGCGAGGAGAGCGGTTCTTTAAAATACAACAGGGCGCTGGCGAAGGAGTACCTGACGTATCTGCGGCAGATGGCGGAGGAGTTCGGGCTTGACGATGATGTCAGGGTATCCACGCTTTCGAGATATCCGGATGTGTTCGTGATGGAAGAGCAGAATATCGACGAGGAGGAACTCTGGAAAGACCTGCAGGGCGCTTTGCGGGGCGCTGCGGAAAACTTTGTAAAGACACGGGTCACGGAGGGGGAGAACCTGTCAAGGGATCTGATAACAAAGCTGGATACGATGCTGGAACATGTGGCGTTTATCACGGAACGTTCTCCGAAACTGATTCAGGAATACAAGGAGAAATTGAGAGAAAAGGTCTGCGAACTGCTGGATGACGTTCAGATCGATGAAAACCGCCTTTATATGGAAGTGACGATTTTCGCCGATAAAGTCTGTGTGGACGAGGAACTGGTACGCCTGAAAAGCCATGTGGAAAGCACAAAGCAGGCACTTTTATCCGGCGGCAGTATCGGCAGGAAGCTGGATTTTATTGCGCAGGAGATGAACCGGGAGGCGAATACGATCCTCTCTAAGGCAAATGACCTTGAGATTTCGGCGCGGGCGATCGAACTGAAAAACGAGATTGAAAAAGTGAGGGAACAGATTCAGAACATTGAGTAAATTGATTCATATCGGATTCGGCAATATGATAAACGCGGAAAAGATCATTGCCATTGTAGGCCCCGATTCCGCACCGATCAAGCGGATGGTGCAGGGAGCGAAAGAAGGAGGGACAGCCATCGACGCGACCCAGGGGCGAAAGACAAAGGCGGTGCTTGTCATGGAGAACGGCAGTGTGGTATTATCGGCATTGACGCCGGAAACGCTGTCGGGGAGAGCAGGCGTTTTGCCGGAGACGGCGGAAGATAGATAACAGAAGTGTGAAGAAGTATGATAGATAACGGCTTTTGAAGAACACAGGAGATTTGGCGGCATATTGGAGGGGACATGGAGAGAAAGGGACTTCTGATTGTGGTTTCCGGTTTTGCGGGTTCAGGAAAAGGGACATTGATGAAACGGCTGGTGGAGGATTATGAGGGATATGCCCTGTCCGTTTCCATGACAACAAGAGATCCCAGGCCCGGTGAAGTATACGGCAGAGAATATTTTTTTGTATCAAAAGAGGAATTTGAGCGGAAAATAGAAACAGGCGGGCTGATTGAGTATGCCTCCTATGTGGAAAACTATTACGGAACACCGAGGGATTATGTGGAAGAGCAGATGGCGGCGGGGAAAGATGTGGTGCTGGAGATAGAGATCCAGGGCGCGTTAAAGGTAAAGAAACGTTTCCCGGACGCGGTCTTGATCTTCGTACTGCCGCCCGGCGTGGAGGAATTGTACAGAAGGCTTAAAAACCGCGGAACAGAGACAGAAGATGTGATCAGAAAACGAATGAGCCGGGCCAGGGAAGAAGCCGGCGCGATCGGGGAATATGATTACATTGTGATAAATGATGAGATAGATAAGAGCGTCAGGACGCTTCATGGCCTGATCGAAGCTGCCCATCAGACAACGGGCAGAAATGAGGAGTTTATCCGGGGCATCCGGAATGACCTGGAGCAGTTATGGAAAGGAGAAAAGTAAATGTTACATCCGTCTTATGCAGATTTGATGAAAGTGGTAAACAGTGAGGTAGAGCCGGGGGAGGCGCCTGTTGTCAACAGCAGGTATTCCATCGTGATGGCGACGGCAAAGAGGGCGAGACAGATCATCGCGGGGGATGATCCCATGGTGGATGATATATCTGACGGAAAGCCTCTCTCCATCGCGGTCAGCGAACTGGAACAGGGGAAGATCCATATTTTAAGTGACGAGGAAGAGTAAGGATTTGACAAACGCGGAAAAACACAGTTTTTCCGCAACTTTTTTGAACCGAATTCACGGTGCGCAGGAGAGATGCGCAGAAAAGAGAAGATTCTATGAAGATATTATTTACATCCCTCGGCTGTGACAAGAATCTGGTGGATACGGAAGTGATGCTGGGAGAACTTGCAGAAGAGGGATACCTGTTTACGGACGAAGAGGCGGAGGCGGATATTGTGATCATCAATACCTGCTGCTTTATCAGGGATGCCAAAGAGGAAAGTATCGAAACGATACTGAGTATGGCGGAACTGAAAAAAACGGGACAGATCCGGGCTCTTTTGGTGACAGGCTGTCTTGCCCAGCGGTACCGGGAGGAAATTCAAAAGGAAATACCGGAAGTGGATGCCGTTTTAGGGATCACGGATATTCACAGTATCGTGCGGGCAGTGAGGGAAACACTGGCGGGAGGAGCCAAAAACCATATCGGCGAAAGCGCGCCCGCGCCTGTCTCCGGCACAAGGCGGATCGTCACGACGGGCGGCCATTATGCCTATCTGAAAATAGCGGAGGGCTGCGATAAACACTGTACCTACTGTATCATACCGAAGATCAGGGGGAACTACCGCAGCGTGCCGATGGAAGATCTGCTGGAGGAAGCGGCTTATCTGGCATCGCAGGGGGTGCGGGAACTGATTCTGGTGGCGCAGGAGACGACGGTTTACGGCGTAGATCTGTACGGAGAGAAAAGGCTGCCGGAACTTTTGAGGGAACTTTGCCGGATAGAGGGGCTGCGCTGGATACGGCTTCTATACTGTTATCCGGAGGAGATCACAAAGGAACTGGTGGAAGTGATGCGGCAGGAGCGGAAGGTCTGCCACTATCTGGATATTCCGATCCAGCATGCCTCCGATGCGGTACTGAAACGTATGGGGCGGCGTACTTCGGAGGCGGATTTAAGGAAGGTTATCGCGATGCTGCGGGCCGAAATACCGGATATCTGTCTGCGGACAACGCTGATCTCCGGATTTCCGGGGGAAACCGAAGGGGATTTTATCAGACTGTATCAGTTTGTGAACGAGATGGAATTTGACAGGCTGGGCGTTTTTGCCTACTCTTTGGAGGAGGATACGCCCGCGGCGCTGATGCCGGACCAGATCGGGGAAGAGGTCAGGGAAGGACGACGGAATGAATTGATGGAGCTGCAGCAGGAGATCGCTTTTGAGAAGGCGGCGGAGAAAAAAGGACAGGTACTGGAAGCGGTGGTGGAAGGATATCTGCCGGAGGAGCGTATCTATGTGGCGAGAACTTATATGGATGCGCCGAATGTGGACGGTTATCTGTTTTTTGAAGCGGAGAGAGAGATCGAATCCGGCAGTTTTGTAGAGGTGGAAGTGACGGACAGCAGTGATTATGATCTGGTCGGCGTGGAAGTTTTAACGGGGGAAAGAGGTATATGAATTTACCAAATAAACTGACTGTATTTCGTGTGGTACTGATCATTCCCTTTGTGGCATTTCTTTTGGGGGGCTATGAGGGATGGAGCTGGTTTACGATGCTATTCGGAGGCATTCTTGCCTATACGGATTATATTGCGCTGGCAATATTTGTGATTGCCTCGCTGACGGATCTGCTGGATGGAAAGATCGCGAGAAAATACAATCTGATCACAAATTTCGGAAAGTTTATGGATCCGCTGGCGGATAAGCTTCTGGTATGTTCCGCCATGATCTGCCTGACGGCTATGGACAGGATTCCGGCATGGGTCGTGATCATCATTATCAGCAGGGAGTTTGTGATCAGCGGTTTCAGGCTGATCGCTTCGGACAACGGAAAAGTGATCGCGGCAAGCTACTGGGGAAAGTTTAAGACAACGTTCCAGATGGTCATGGTTATTTTGATGATTGCCGATATTGCGGCGCTTGGACTGGTGACAGATATTGTGATGTGGATATCGGTGCTTTTGACGGTGGTCTCTCTGGCGGACTATCTGATAAAAAACAAAGAGGTTATGCAGGGGACAAAATAGGATCCGCATATGCGGAACTGGAAAACAGCATATGGCCGGACAGCGCCCCAGAGAATTTACAGACGCAGAGCGGCTGGAAATTGCTCTGCGTGAAAAAGGGGGCTGGAAGGGCATATGCGGAACTGGAATAGAGAGGTATAGGTTATGCATGATTATTACTATTATACGAAAGAGGAATTGTTAAAAAATCCGAAGATACCGTTGATTGTGATGGAGGATAATGCTGCGGTATTCCGCTCAATAGCGGAGGAAATGGCGGAAGAAATCGAAAGGAAAAACAGCCTTGGGGAGAAAACGGTATTTATCTGCCCGGTTGGCCCTGTAGGCCAGTATCCGTACTTTGTGGACATCGTGAACAGCAGGAATATTGATTTGAAAAATGTCTGGTTCATCAATATGGACGAATATCTGACAGACGATAAAAAGTGGATTGATAAGGGGCATAGACTGAGTTTCCGCGGATTTATGGAACGGACAGTGTATACACAGATAAAGCCGGAATTGGTGATGCCGGAAAGCCAGAGGGTATTTCCCGACCCGGAAAACACAGGATATATTCCGGAGTTAATAGAGAAGCTGGGCGGTGTGGACATTGCTTTTGGAGGAATCGGCATCAACGGGCATGTGGCCTTTAATGAGCCGCAGGATGAACTGTCAGGGGAAGAATTCCTTTCGTTAAAAACAAGGGTACTGGATATTTCCAGAGAAACCAGGGCGGTAAATTCCATTGGGGATTTAAACGGAGCCCTGGACGATATGCCCCACTATTGTATTACCATAGGGATTTATGAGATCTCCCATGCAAGAAAAATCCGTCTGGGATGTTTCCGTGACTGGCACCGGAGCGTAGTACGCCATGCGGCTTATGGCGAACCTTCCGCCCATTTCCCGGTCAGCTTACTGCAGAGCCATCCGGATATCAATATAAAGTTTACGGAATTCGTGGCAAATCTGCCGGAGTAGGAAGTAAAGACAGCAGGGATAAATTACCATTTTAAACAGAAGGATTTCTGTTAAAAGGCTTTTGCCTAAAAATTGTGTCCGCGCAGTATCCACAAACTTGGCAAAGCTTGGAGCACCTTGCATGGATTCGTGAAGAATGCAAGGCCAAACCATGGAATTTTAACGGGGTCAAAGAGTTTGCGGATGCTATGACGCTGCAAACTCTGTCATGAACAAAATTCTGTGTAGAAATTGGGGAAAAGGTGAAAGTGAAAGCTGCGCAGAAATGAGGGAAAAATGGAACAGTATATTGTAAACGG